>LNFM01000189.1_pt1 | contig 183083 bp, 148 predicted proteins | sample 596031 | NCBI WGS metagenome assembly LNFM01 (sample SAMN04254537, study PRJNA301005) | activated carbon metagenome | isolation source: dual media filters at the Ann Arbor, Michigan drinking water treatment plant | place: USA: Ann Arbor | reverse complement strand
TGGTGCGGTCGAGAGGACTCGAACCTCCACGCCTTGTGAGCGCTACCACCTCAAGGTAGTGCGTCTACCAATTCCGCCACGACCGCACAGGAACTACGGATAAAAATGGCCGGCCCGGCTCTCGCGCGGCGGTCACCCTCCTCGTTCGCCGCAGGTGGGTATCAGACCGCCCCAGGGTTTGCAAGTCCCGGACGCCGTGGGCCGCAAAGTGCCCGTTCTCAATCGAGGTCCAGTACCTCGAGCAGGGCCGCTGTGTAGGCCGCCGGCTGTTCGTACATGACCCAGTGGCCGGCATCCGGGATCGTGCGTGTAACCAGCTCAGGATGGCTTTCCCGGAGCGCATCATAACGAGCATCGACCGATGGCCATGCCGTCTGATCGTCGGCCCCCCAGATGGCGCGGACGGGCACCACCACCTCCCGCAGCTTTACGCGGATTTCGTCCGTGCGCGCGAAGGGGCGCGAGCGGAAACGGGCTCGGCGGATGTTCTCCGACTGCAGGTAGACGGCCAGCGGATCGATGCGGTCGTTCTCCTTGAACATGAGGATCTCGAGGAGCTGGCGATGGACGCCCATACGCTCCTCCTCGCTCATGCCGGCGCGCTCTCGAGGAAACTCGATGCCGGGGCCTTGCGGAAATCCGAGCGCCGCGCAGCCCGTGATCGTGAAGTCCGAGACCCAATCGCCGAGGCGCACCATGGCGTGTGTGGACACATGCGCGCCGAAGGAGAAGGCGACCAAATGCGCGCGCCGCTCGCGAGGAATGAGAGACTTGAGCCCGTCGGCAACGGCCGCGCCGCTACTCTCGGGCGTGTGGGGCGCATGAGGCATGGCGCTATCGCCAAGGCCCGGCAGGTCGATGGCCCACACTTCGTAGTGCCTCTTGAGCACGGGAATCTGCTTGATCCAGTGCGTCCATGAGCCTGAGCCGCCATGCGCGAGCACGACGGGACGGCCGCGCCCCCAGCGGCGCCAGACGAGCTGTCCATCACCGCAGGGCGTGGTGGTGACCTCCGCATCAGCGGCGATGGCTGCGACGATGTCGGCTGGATCCTTGCCGCTGCGGGCAAGCGTGGCAATCGGGTCGTCGAGGGGCGAAGTGCGCTCGGTTGCGGATTCGGTCGTGCTCATGAGGCTCCGGTTGGCGTTGTGCTTGTTCGTTTGTCGGATCAGGTCACGCCTGCGATGCCCTGTGGCAGCGGTTTGCCTTTGATGAAGGGCTCGATGAGGGTCATGAAGTCGCTGAGGCGGTCGTGGTGGACCCAGTGGCCGGCGTGCTCGAAGCGGGCGACCGTCGCGCTCTTGAAATGCTGGATGCGGCCGTCCTCGCGCGGGTCGGATGCCCAGCTCTCCTTGCCGTAGACGAGGAGCGTCGGGCAGGTGATGCGCGACCACAGGCGCTCGAGATCCGTCATATCGATGTCATCGGGCGGCCACGAGCGCACGTAGTTGTCGAACTTCCAGCTATAGGTGCCGTCCTCGTTCTGGTTGATGCCGTGCACCGTCAGATGGCGCGCCTGCTCGGGCGAAAGGTGCTTGTTCTCTTCATGCATGCGGGCATAGGCGTCCTCGATGGTCGGGTAGCGGCGCGGCAGACGGCCGGCGAGCTTGCGCTGGTCCTCGATCCAGCTGGCCATGCGCTGGTCGATCGGCTTGCCGTAGCGCTCGGCGTGCTTCTTTGGCGAGGGGCCGAGCCCCTCGATGGCGACGAGTCGCGCGGTGTTTTCGGGATATATGCCGGCGTAACGGATCGCGATGTTGCCGCCGAGCGAATGCGCGACGACCGTCACCGGCGCCAGCTTGAGCTGATGAATGAGCTGCGCGAGATCGTAGATGTAGCCGATCATGCTGTACGTGCCGGTGCGCGACCATTCACTGTCACCATGCCCGCGCAGATCCGGGGCGATGACATGCCAGTCGCGGCGCAGGCGCTCGGCCACCCAGTCCCAATTGCGGCAGTGATCGCGCCCGCCGTGCAGCAGAATGAGCGGCGGCGCCGAGCTGTTACCCCAGTCCACATAGTGCAGACGCAGGCGCTGCGAGAAGAACACGCGCGACGTCGGGCCGGGGGACTGCAGGGTACTGTTCGGCGAGCTTTCCATGGGACTGCGCTGTCCTTGGTCGGGCATCGGATTCCGCGCCATTGCACGCTCGAGCGGCAGCGGACGACTTCCGTATCGGAGATTGATGTTCGCGGTCGCAACATTGCGGGTGAACCCTGGCCCCCGTCAACCTCTTCCCCCGCATGTGAGGCCTGCCGGACCCCGTGGTGCCGGAACCTGACGTGTGCGCCCGCGTTACAGACAGATGCAGGAGGCTGCCATGGAAAAACACGAAACGATAGAACGGCCGAAAGTGAAAACGACGGTGGAAGCGCGGCAGGGTGACCAGCGGCGGATGAATCTGCGCGTGTTGCTAATCTCCCTGCTCATCGCCATCGTTCTTCTCGCGGCGCTATACGCGCTCGTATACCCATTCCCTGAGTAATCCTGTCGTATAGTGTCGAGCCTGAGCGCCTCGGGTTATGCTTGCCGGCAGTTGCCTGAGCCGGAGACGTGAGGATGCCTTTAACCGGTCCGCTATGCCGCGCCGCCCGCGCGTTGATCCAGTGGTCGCGCGAGGAACTGGCGAGGGATAGCGGGGTCAGCGTCGCGACGATCGCCGCTCTAGAGATCGGCCGCGAGATCCCAGCCGATGACGTGCTGCACAAGCTGCAGGCGGCGATGGAGGAGGGTGGCGCCGTATTCATCCCTGAGAATGGCGGCGGCGTTGGTGTGCGGTTGAGGTTCAACAGCCGCGAGGTGCGCGCGCTCGGCAAGTGGGAGGGCGAGGGCGGCCATCCGGGCGAAGACGACGTCTGACCTTGCGACCCCGAGAAGCACTATTCAAGTCGGCGGCGGAAGAGCCAAGCGGCGGCACTCAGCGTAAATAGCGCGATGATTGCCAACGGTAGCGTATTGCGCGCGACTTCGCTCAGGGGGATGTCCTTGAGAAATACGCCCTTCACGACGACGAGGAAATAGCGCAGCGGATTGACGATCGTCACGTGCTGCAGCCACCCGGGCATATTTTCGATTGGCGTCGCGAAGCCCGAGAGCAGCATCGCCGGTACCATGACCAGGAAGGCGCCGAGAATGGCCTGCTGCTGTGTCATCGAGAGAGCGGAAATGAAGAGGCCGAGCCCGACGACCGAGGCGAGATAGAATATCGCGCTGCCATAGAGCAGCACGAGAGATCCGCGCAGTGGGATGCCGAAGACGAAAATCGCCGCCAGAATATAGATCGTGATGTGGAAGACCCCGATGATCATCGGAGGTGTCAGTTTGCCGATCAGGATCTCGTGCGTACGGAGGGGCGAGACCATGAGCTGGTCGAATGTGCCAAGCTCGCGCTCGCGCGCAATCGACAGCGCGGTCACGACAAGCCCGATGATCAGGGCGATGCTCGCGATCAGATTAGGCACCATGAACCATTGGAAGATGAGGTTCGGGTTGAACCAGTTGCGCGGCACGACGTTGACGCCGGCATCGGTTACTCGACGGCCCGCCGGCGTGTCGGCGGCAAGGCTAGCGACGATCTGATTGAGATAGCCGCCGACAATCTGCGAGGCGTTCGAGCGGCGTCCATCGAGGATGATCTGCACGTCCGCCGAGCGACCGGCCTCGATATCGCGCGAGAAGGTCGGGCCGATGTGGATGGCGGCGATGGCGCTCTGAAGATCGATCGAGTCCTGCAATGCTGCAGGCAACTGCGCATGGAAGATGCGGCGGAAGGTCGGTGCGCCATCGATCCGCTGGACGAGCTCGTGACCCCAGCGGCCGGAGTCGCGGTTCAGCACGATGACGTCGACATTGCGCACTTCGAGCGTCGCCGCGTAGGAGAACACGAGAAGCTGGACGATCGGTGGACCTATCAGGATCATGCGGCTTCTGGGGTCGCGCAGAATCGCCAGCAGCTCCTTGATGATCAGGGCTTTGAGCCGGATCCACATGTCACGCGATCCTCTTCCTGGTGCTGCGCGCCGCGAGAAGGAACATGATCGCGCCCATTGCCAGCATGACCGCGATGGCTTCGAGGAACATCGGCCAGATGTCGCCGGCGAGAAATACGGTCTGCAGGCTCGGGATCAGGTAGCGCGCGGGCACGATGATCGTGATCCACTGGATCACAGTCGGCATGGAATTGATCTCGAAGAGGAAGCCGGAGAGCAGAAAGGCCGGCATGAAGGCCGAGAGCAGTGCGACCTGTGAAGCGAGGAACTGATTCTTTGTCGCGGCGGAGATGAGAAGCCCCTGTCCGAGCGCCGGTACGAGAAAGCTGGCGCTCAAAGCATAGAGAGCGAGCAGAGAGCCGCGGAAGGGTACGCCGAACAGGAAAACCGCGACCGCGACGCAGAGCGTCATCGAGACGAGTCCAAGCACGAAGTAGGGGAGGATTTTGCCGGCAACGAGTTCGGCAGCGGTCACCGGCGTCGCCATGATCGCCTCCATGGTGCCCCGCTCCCATTCACGGGCGACAACGAGCGAGGTCAGCAGCGTGCCAACGAGCGCCATGACGATGGCGATCGATCCAGGCACGAGGAAGTTGCGGCTCTCGAGCTCAGCGTTGAACCAGTAGCGTGGCTCCGGGATGATGGCCGGCTGCTGCGCCATAGTCTCGGCGCTGCGCAGAGCTGCCCAATTGGCAACGACGCCCTGGGTGTAATTCTGGACGAAGTTCGCAGTATTGGGCTCGGAGCCGTCGACGATCACCTGAACCGTCGGCTTCGTATGCGCCGCGAAATCGGACGTGAAGGTCGCCGGGATGACGATGATGCCGCGGATGCGACCGAGGACGAGATCCTCCTCGAAAGCGCGCCGGTCGCGGCCCGTCGACACATCGAAGTAGCGCGAGGCCTGGAAGCTCGCGGCGAGATCCTGCGTCAGCGGCGTCTGTACTTCGACGGCGAGGCCGACGCGCGTGCGCTGGATATCGAGCGAAACACCATAGCCGAACAGGAAGAGCAGAACGGCGGGAAGCACGAAGGCGATCAGGATGCTGCTCGGGTCGCGCAGAATCTGGAGGCTCTCCTTACGCACGAGCGATGCAAGACGCCGGACTGTGCCGCTGTGTGCTGCCTCGGCGGCTCCGTGTGCCGTGTCCGTCATGCTGCAGCTCTTTCGGCCGAGCCCTGCACGAGCGCGATGAAGGCATCTTCCATGGTCGGATCGGGCATCTCGGGCGTCGCGACACGCGCTTTGAGCTCGTCGGGCGTGCCGAGCGCAATCGCCTGGCCGCGATTGATCAGCGTGATGCGGTCGCAGTACTCGGCTTCGTCCATGAAATGCGTGGTGACGAGTACGGTCACGCCCTTCTCGACGAGGCCATTGATGTGCGTCCAGAACTCGCGCCGCGTGATCGGATCGACGCCGGAGGTCGGTTCGTCGAGGAAGAGGGCTTCCGGCTCATGCAACACGGCGCAGGCGAGTGCGAGGCGCTGCTTGAGACCGAGCGGCAGATCCTTGGAATTGAGAGCTGTGTGCGGTCCGAAGTCGAATATCTCGGTCATCAGCGCGACGCGTTCACGCTTGCGCGCTCCGGAGAGACCGTAGACGCCGGCGAAGAAATCGAGGTTCTGGGCGACACTGAGATCGCCGTAGAGCGAGAACTTCTGCGCCATGTAACCGAGCCGATTGCGCGCTTCGGCGCCGTCGCGCCGGAGGTCGAAGCCCGCGACGCGGCCCTCACCAGCGGTGGGCTTCAGGAGGCCGCACAGCATCTTGAAGGTGGTCGACTTGCCGGCGCCGTTAGGCCCGAGCAGACCGAAGATCTCACCACGCGGCACATCGAAGGTGATGTTCGAGGCGGCTGTGAAGTCTCCGAACTGCTTGGTGAGGCCCTTGGCCACGATGACGGGGCGATCGCTATCGGCAGGGCGCGCGCGTGTCTCCTCGGCGAGTTTGGAGCGGCCGCCGGGGCCGCCGCCGAGCATGTCCACGAAAGCATCCTCGAAGCGGGGAGGCGTTGGCGCAATGTGCGCGTCCGGACCTGCTTGCTCGAGGACTTGCGTGAGAGGATCGCCTGCGTTCTCGACGACTAGGCGGATCGCCTCGCCCTGAATGACGCCATCGACGACGCTATCATCCTCGAGCGCGCGCGCGAGCACGGCGCGCCGTCGTCCAGCAACACCCGACAGCTTGAATGTGCGGCCCTCGACACGCGACGTAAGCTCGGAAGGGGGACCGACGAACAGGAGCTTGCCCTGGTTGAGCAGAAGCACGCGATCGCAGGCTTCCGCCTCGTCGAGATAGGCCGTCGACCAGAGCACGCCGATGCCTTCTTGCGTCAAGGCCTCGACCATCTTCCACAGATCGCGCCGCGAGATCGGGTCGACACCGACGCCCGGCTCGTCGAGCAGCAACACGCGCGGCTTCCTGAGCAGCGCACAGGCGAGGCCGAGCTTCTGTTTCATGCCGCCGGATAGCTTGCCGGAAAGCCGCGTCGTGAAGCGCTTGAGATCGGTGAAGGTCAGCAGCTCGTCGAATACGGCCGGGCGCTCCGACTTCGGGAGGCCGCGCAGATCGGCATAGAGATCGAGGTTCTCCTGCACCGAGAGATCCTCGTAGAGGCCGAATCGTTGCGGCATGTAGCCGATGGCTGAATGAATGCGCGCGGCATCGGTGCGCGTGTCGTAGCCGAGCACCTCGATGGTTCCTGCATCGGGCAGCATGAGGCCTGTCATGAGCCGGATGAGGGTGGTCTTGCCGGCGCCGTCCGGACCGACGAGGCCTGTGATCTCGCCCGCGCGGATATTCGCGGTGATGCCGTCCAGTGCTGGCGTCGCGTCGCCAAATGCCTTGGTGATGCCGGCGATGCGGATGGCGTCAGGCTTCGCCGCACCGCTTTCGGATGCGATTGTCATGATCCACCTGCGCTGTCCTTGGCCAGGGGGACCCGCACGGTCACCGGCATGCCCTGGCGCAGGCCGTTGCTGCCGGGATCAACGACGACGCGCAGGCGATAGACGAGGTCGGTTCGCAGCTCCGGCGTCTCGACGGACTTCGGCGTGAATTCGGCGACGGGCGAAATGAAGCCGATCGTGCCGCTGTAGGGCTTACCCGGCGAGCTGTCGGAGAAAACGTCAACCTTCATGCCGGTGTGAATGCGGCTGAGGTTCGGTTCAGCGATGTAGGCGCGTACCCAGACCGGCTTGGATAGTGACAACACATAGACGATATCGCTCGGCGAGACGATGGCGCCGGGCTCGCGCACGCGCGATAGGATCACGCCGTCCGCGGGTGCGATCAAAACCGCATCCCGAAGCGATGTTTGTGCCGAAGCGAGGCTTGCTTCGGCCGCCTGGACGTTGGCGCGTGCAGCGGCGATGTCCTCGGCCCGTGTGCCCTGCTCGAGAAGACGCAGTGCTTCGAGAGACGATTGTGTGCGCGCCACCGCCATATCTCGCGTGGCCTTGGCTTGGTCGAGAGCTGCCTCTGATACCGCGCCGGTGGGCCTCAGCCGCGCAGAGCGTTCGTAGACGAGCTGGGCGTTCTGCTGATCGGCAACGCGTTCCTGGTGTACGGCGCGCGCCTGATCGATCTCCGCTTCGCGCGGCCCGGCTTCGAGCTTCTGCAGTGTGGCGTGTGCGGAGGCAAGTTGTGCTTCGGCGAAGCGGATCTGGTCCTGGTAGGGCTGGGCGTCGAGGCTCGCGAGCCGATCGCCGGCCTTGATCGCATCGCCCTCATCGACAAGAGCCGCCCCTAGCCGGCCGCTGACACGGAAGCCGAGCTGCACCTGTCGGATGTCGACATTGCCGTAGAGCGTGAGATTGGCCCCGCGATCGCGGCCGCCGGAGCCGAGGAGACCGCTCCACCATGCGATGGCGCCAACGGCTGCGAGCGCGAGCGCGACAATCGGTAAGGCCTTCCTGTTCATTTTACGCCTCCACCATGGAGCGAGCGCACGATGTCAGTGATGTTCCCACGGATGGCATCGAGTTCCCTGGGCCCCATCTCGTTCCATTCGAGCTGACGGAGCGCAGCCGCATTCGCGACGCGGAAGATCATCAAACTGCCGATGAGCGAGAGAGATCTGAGACGCACGCGCTCGGATGTCGGCGCGTCTTCCAGAAGTACGCCGACGAGCCGGCGGACGGCCTCGAGCATGGGCCGCATGACGGCCTCGTAGACTTTGTCAAAGGCCTGGGTCGGCTCCATCTGCTCGCGGATGAGAAAGCGGGCCCAGGGGCGCGACCTCTCGCTGACCATGACCTCCGCGAGCGTGTGCAGGAGGGTTGTCAGCAGTTCGCGAGCCTCATCGCGCGTGGGGGGCCGCCCCTCGCTCTGGATCTCGGCGAGGCGGGCCTGGACCTGCTGGCGCCGGGCGCCGACGTGACTCGAAATCAGGCTCGCGAGATGCTCGGCCGCGGCTAGATAGAGGCCTTCCTTGCCGCCGAAATAGTACGGGATGGCCTGGAGGTTGACGCCCGCTGCCGAGGCAAGAGCCCGCGTTGTCGTACCGTCGAAGCCGTATTGGCCGAACACGTCGATCGCAGCGTTCAGAAGCTTCTGGCGCGTGGCATCGCCGCGCTCGCCGGCGGAGGCGTTGGGGTCAGAAGCTGTTTTGATCGGTTCTTTCATGTGGGTGGCTTATTTCATTCGATTGAATTAGTCAACCGAATGAAATATTCACGAGTCCGTGATAGAAGAAGGTAGAAAGATGCGTTCTGCGAAGGATTTGAGGGGTCAGCCCGATTGGCCAGGGGGTGGCGCGTGACATAGGGCTGAATCGAAGGCACACGAGCCCTATCTGACCCACTCTGCAGTCGCCCTAGCGAGCCCGTCGCCAATGACGTCCGACAGCCCACCGCGTCCCGGTCCCGACCTGCATGTGCCCGTACGGCCAGCGCCGCGACGATGGGCGAAGTGGCTGAAACGTGCTGTGCTGGGGCTCGTCGCGCTCGCGCTGATCGGCGCTCTGTCGGTCTGGCAAGGCTTGCGCGGCAGCCTTGCTCAGCTCGACGGCGAGGTGAAGCTGCCGGACTACAATTACCCCGTGACGATCTCGCGTGACGCGCTCGGCGTCGTCACCATCGAGGCGGGAACCGAAGCCGATGCCGTGCGCGCACTCGGCTTCGTTCATGCGCAGGAGCGCTACTTCGAAATGGACCTTGCCCGGCGCAGCTCTGCCGGCGAGATGTCGGCGCTCCTCGGGCCCGCAGCACTTCCCATGGATCGCGAGCGCCGCGTGCACCGGATGCGCGCCCGCGTCTCGAAGCACACCAGCGAGGCCGACCTGCTCGGCAGGCGGCGCCCGCTACTGGAGGCTTACGCAGCTGGTGCCAATGCCGGGCTGAATGCACTGTCGGTGCGGCCCTGGCCCTATCTGCTCCTGCGCAAGCGGCCCGCGGAATGGACAGCCGAGGATACGGTGCTTGCTGCCCACGCGCTCTACTTCGATTTGCAGGGGTATCATCCGTTTGCGCGCTTGGCCTTGTGGCGGCTCAGTCTGTCATTGCCGGCGCCGCTCTTCGCCATGCTGAATCATGGCGGCACGTCGTGGGATGCCCCTCTCGTCGGCGAAGGCCTCGGCGATGCGCCTCTGCCCGGTGCGGATGCGATCGATCTCAGCCGTCTGCCACCCATCAACAAATCAGGTGCAGTCACAGCAAATGAAAGCGCACCTGGCAGCAACAACCTCGCTGTGGCCGGCGCGCTGACCAAGGACGGCCGAGCCATTGTCGGCGGTGACATGCACCTCGGGCTCCGTTCACCCGGCGTCTGGTTCCGCGCGCGGCTGATCTATCGCGACGAGCGCGCGCCTGGCGGGCGGATCGACGTGACGGGCTTCACCTTTCCCGGCATTCCCGGCGTAATCGCAGGCAGTACGGGCCACGTGGCCTGGGCCGTAACCAACGGCTATGCCGATGCCTCGCAGTGGGCACTCATGCCTCCATGTACCGGCGCGCCGACGCAGTGCGGGATCACCGAACACCGCGAGACGATCGAAGTCGCGGGCGCGGCGCCCGAGGTGCTCGTCGTCCGAGAGACAGACTGGGGACCAATTCTGCGCCAGCAGCCGGATGGAAGCTTGCTGGCACTGCGGTGGGCAGCGCACCTTTCGGGGGCCATCGGCAGCGGCCTTGCGGAATTCGGATGGGCGTGCAATCTCGATGAACTTTTCTCAATCGCCGATCGCGCGGGTACGCCGGTGCAGAACCTCGTCGGTGGGGACAGCGCCGGCCGCATCGGCTGGCGTCTGCTCGGCTCGCTGCCGGACTGGCAGGCGCCGTGCAATCGTGAAGGCATCGAGCGCGTGGTCGTTCCCGCAGGCGCATGTCCGCCCTGGCCGCTGAAGACAGCGGGCCTGCCTGAGTTGCGCGATCCGCAGTCGGGGCGCATGTGGACGGCCAACAACCGCGTGGATGCAAGCCCGCGAGGACTTAGCTTCGGCTATATCGGCCGCGATCAAAGCGCGCGGGCGCAGCAGATCCGTGATGCGCTCATGGCGCGCCAGCAATTCACCGAGAGTGACATTCTTGCGATCGAACTCGACGACCGCGCGATCTATCTCGAGCGCTGGTGGAAGCTTTTGCGCACGGTGCTCGCGGGAACGGGTGGGGATCCGCTTCTCGCGCGGCTCGAGACGGCGACGCAGAAATGGGAAGGGCGCGCGTCCGTCGATTCCGTCAGCTTTTTCGCAACGCGCCGGTTCCGCGATACCGTCGAGCGTCGCGTGACTTCGATGCTGCTCAGCGTATTCCCCGAGGCGACTGCACATGGCGCCGGACAGATTCGACTTGGTCAGACCGATGGCTGGCTCTGGTCGCTCGTCACGACGAAACCCGCGCATCTGCTGACTGCAGGTCATAACTCTTGGGATGAGTTGCTCGCTGCGGCTGCGCGTGATGTCGCTCGCGATCCTGCGATCGTCAGGGCGAACGGCACCTTCGGTTCATGGGGCGATTTCAATCGTGGATCGTCGATCTGCCATCCACTGGCACGCGCACTGCCCGATGCAGCAAAGCGCATCTTGTGTATGCCGGACGAGCCGCTTCCCGGCGACGACGACATGCCGCGCGTGCAGCGTCCGGCCTTCGGTGCTTCGCAACGCATGGCCGTATCGCCGGGCTACGAGAAGGATGGCTTCATTCATCAGCCCGCCGGCCAGAGCGGCCATTTCCTCTCGCCGTTCTGGCGCGCCGGGCACGATGCCTGGGTGAAGGGGTCGCCGACGCCGTTCCTGCCCGGCAAGGCGGAGCACGTTCTGACGATCGCACCGCAGTCGTAGCTGCGGCCGTCTGCACTACGCTGTAGTCGTGCGCCTCAGCACATGCTTCTGGATCTTGCCGGCAGCCGTGCGCGGGAACTCGCCGACGAAACTGACGTGCTGCGGAACCTTGTATGCGGCCAGCCGGGCGCGTGCCCAGGCGCGCACCTCCGCCTCATCGAGCGCGTGATCGGGCCGCATCAGAATGTGCGCGTGACCCACTTCGCCCCATTTCGCGTCGCTCACGCCGATGACGGCCGCTTCAAGAATGGCCGGATGCGCGTGCAGCACAGCCTCTACCTCGGCCGGATAGACGTTTTCGCCGCCTGATATGTACATGTCCTTGATGCGATCGACGATGTAGTAGTAGCCGTCCGCATCGCGCCGACCGACATCGCCGGATTTGAGCCAGTCGCCGTCGAAGGCAGCAGCGGTCGCCTGTGGGTTGTTGAAGTAGCCGGGCGTGATATTGGCCCCGCGGAATTGGATCTCACCGGGTGCGCCATCGGCCACGATCTTGCCCGAGGCATCGACGAGGCGGACTTCGGTCATGACCTGCGGTTTGCCGATCGAGCCAATCTTCTCGCTCGCACGGGCGCGGTCCATGAGAAAAGCGCACGGTCCCGTCTCGGTCATGCCCATGCCATTGCAGATGACGGCGCCCTTCGCGAGGAATGCCCGGATGAGATTGTCCGGAAGCGCGGCGCCGCCCGAACCCCAATGGCGGATGCGGCCGAGGTCCAGCGAGGCGAAACGCGGATGCAGGCTGATGGCCTGATAGATCGCCGGCACGCCGAAGAAGGCGCTGATCGCGTCGGCTTCGATAAGCTGGATGACGGCATCGATATCGAATCTTTCGATCACGTGGCTCGTGCCGCCCGCAATGAACACTGGAAGTGCGTGCAGATTGATGCCGGCCGTGTGGAAGAGCGGCAGGTAGTTGATCGTGCCGTCCTCGGGGCTGATCCCTGTCGCTTGCCGGACATTGATGTAGTTCGCGAGTGCCATGCCGGGCGTCTGGACCACGGCCTTCGGCTTGCCCGTAGTGCCTGATGTGTACAGCAAGTACCAGACACGATCGCTCGGCCATGTCGTCTCGCGGTCCGTGCGCGGGCTGACGCGGGCGGTGAGCGTCTCGCATTCATCCAAGGTGAGGCGCTCGATCCCTGTCTCGCTCGCAAGGATCGCGGCAAGTGATGACGTTGCGTTGTCGTGCAGCAGGAGCTGTGCGCCGCAGTCCGCAAGGACCGGCCTCAACTCGCTCGCCGTCTGACGCCAGTTGAGTGGTACGAGAATGATCCTCGCCTTGGCGCACGCGAAGAGGAGCGCGAAGAACATCGGCGTGTTGTGGCAGAGCACGGCGACGCGCTCGCCTTCCGCGATCCCGCGGGCTTCGAGCGTTGCGGCAAGTCGTTCGGCAAATTGATCCACATCCTCGAATGTCCACGTGCGACCGCTCGCGACTTCGCGGAAGGCTGTAGCGCCCGGCGTCAGCAGCGCGCGCTGGCGTGCGAAATCGGGGATCGTGCGCATCATCGTCTCCGCCAGTGCGCCACGCAAAAAAAAGCGCGCGTCTCACACCCGCCGGCGCGGCTCGAGGCCCTTTGCGATGAGCTCGAATGCGGCGGCGGACACCTGGTCGAGTTTAACTTTGCTGTCCCAGAGCGCATAGCGCATTCCGACCATGTCGCTGAGACCCATGAGCGCCCAGGCACGTACCTCCGCATCGCCCTTCGAGATCTCGCCACGCCGCACCGCCGATTTGAGTGCACTGCTGTAGCTTTTCGCGAACTCGTCATAGTAGCGGCGGTAGACTTCGGGATCGACGAACTGAGCTTCAGCCACGACGCGATAGAGGTTCGGATTGGCGCGCACGAACTCGAGGAATGCGCGTATGCCGCGGCGCTCGGCCTCGAGCCGGTCGGGCGCATCGGCGATCGAGAGCGTGAGATGGCGCCTAAGTCGCCGGCCCATGCGCAGGACCAACTCGCGCATCACGTCCTCTTTCGTGCGGAAGTAGAGGTAGAACGTGCCTTGCCCGACCTTGGCTTGCGCCGTGATCGTGCTTATCGAGGCTTCGGCAAAGCCGCGCCCCCCGATCTCGATCTCCGCCGCATCGAGAATGCGCTCGCGCGTGCGCTCGCCGCGCTTTGTCTTGGGTGCGGGCAGTGTCGGGGATTGATCGGGCTCTGACATCAGCGGCTTGGTGATCTCGTGACGAGGTAGGCACCGACGTGTCTTGACGGCTTACCCAGGGATAGCTAGCGTAACATGAGACCTGACTCAAGTGTCATGTTCGGACGTAAGGGAGGAGATCATGCTGAGGACGACAAACAAGTCGTGGCGGATGGGGAGTGGTCTGGCGGCGCTGCTGGCTGTTCCCGCGCTCGCGCTGACGGCGCCGGCGGCCGTGGCCAAGGACATCAAGATCTGCCTCATTGCGGGCAAGACGGGTCCGCTCGAGGCCTATGCCAAGCAGACCGAGGCCGGCTTCATGATGGGCCTCGAGTATCTGACCAAAGGCACGATGCAGGTCGGCGCCGACAAGCTGTCGGTCATCGTCAAGGACGACCAGCTGAAGCCCGATCGCGGCAAGACGCTGCTCGAGGAATGCTATGGAGACGACAAGGTCGACATCGCCGTCGGCACGACGGGCTCGCCGGTGGCGCTTGCCATGTTGCCGGTCGCCGAGGAGCTGAAGAAGGTGCTGATCGTCGAGCCGGCCGTTGCCGACTCGATTACCGGCGTCAAGTGGAACCGCTACATCTTCCGCACGGGCCGCTCGTCGTATCAGGATGCGCTCGCGAACGCCGCGACCGTCCCGGAGAACGAGGATGTCGCCATCGGCATGCTCGGCCTCGATACGGCCTTCGGACGTGACGGCGTGAAGGCGTACAAGGAAGCGCTCACCTCACTGCGCCCGCGCGCGAAGATCGTCGCTGAGGAATATGCGGCGGGCAACACCGCCGACTTCGCGCCCTTCGCCGAGCGGCTCTTCAATGCGCTGAAGGACCAGCCCGGCAAGCGCATCATCGGGTTCATCTGGGCCGGCCCGCATCCGCTCGCGAAATTCGCCGACATGAAGCCGGAGCGCTTCAACATCGCGCTCGCGCCGGGCGGCAACATCCTGCCCGTGATGAATGCGTGGAAGCAGTTCGCCGGCACCGAGGGCGGCATTTACTACTACTACGACTTCCCGAAGAACCCGCAGAACGACTGGCTCAAGGCCGAGTACACGAAGCGCTACAACGCGCCGCCGGACTTCTTCGTTGCCGGTGGCTTCTCGGCTGCGGCGGCTGTCGTTGCCGGCCTGACGAAGGCGGGCTCGACGGATGCGGAGAAGCTGATCGCCGCCATGGAGGGCCTGACCTTCGAGACGCCCAAAGGCACGATGACCTTTCGCAAGGAGGATCATCAGGCCATGCAGGACATGTATCACTTCCGCATCAAGAAGGACGCCAAGGACAACGACGTCCTGGAGCTTGTGGCGACCATTCCTGCAAGCAAGATGCCGCTACCGGTCACCGTTCCGAAGTGAGAAGCTGCAACGACTGATGCTGGCGGGCGCCTCGTGAGCGCCCGCTGGCTTCGGCGTTCTTGAGGCCGCATGTCTCGACCCGTTCTCGAAACCCAGGGCCTGACGATCCGCTTCGGTGGCCATGCGGCCGTCGACAATGTGAGCTGCGCCTTTCATGCGGGCAGCCTCACGGCGATCGTCGGCCCGAACGGCGCGGGCAAGACGACGTACTTCAATCTCATGTCGGGCCAGCTTCCCGCGACTTCGGGCAGCGTCCAACTCGACGGCGAGGACGTCACGCGCCTCAGCGCCGCCGAGCGGGCGAAACGCGGCATCGGGCGCGCGTTTCAGATCACCAACCTCTTCCCGAACCTCACTGTTGCCGAGAACGTCCGACTCGCCGTGCAGGCCAAGGCGCGGGCGGCAGCGAGCCTCTGGAGCCGCTGGGATCATCACGTCGAGTGGATCAAGCGGGCGGAGCATTTCCTCGAGGAAGTGAACCTGCAGGACAAGCGCGCCTCTGCCGCTGCCGCGCTGCCGCACGGCGACAAACGTAAACTTGAAGTGGCGCTCATGATGGCGCTCGAGCCGCACGTCTACATGTTCGACGAGCCGACGGCGGGCATGTCCGTCGACGAGGTGCCCGTGGTGCTCGATCTCATTAAGCGGCTGAAGGCGGCGGGCGACAAGACCATCCTGCTCGTCGAGCACAAGATGGACGTCGTGCGCTCGCTCGCCGATCGTATCGTCGTGCTCCACAACGGCCAGCTCGTCGCCGACGGCGATCCCGAGACGGTTATTGCCTCGCCGATCGTGCAGGAGGCCTATCTCGGCTCGATGCCGGCTGCGGAGAGCAAAGGAGCGGCCGTGTCATGAGCGAACCGCTGCTGAAGCTCGAAGGCGTCCACACGCACATTGGCCAGTATCACATTCTGCAGGGTGTGGATCTCGTCGTGCCGCGCGGCGAGCTGACGGTGCTGCTCGGCCGCAACGGCGCCGGCAAGACGACGACGTTGCGCACGATCATGGGTCTCTGGCCGCCGAGTAACGGCGTCATTACGTTCGACGGCCAATCCATCGGTGGGCGCGCGACGCCGGATATCGCGCGCCTGGGTATCGGCTACGTGCCCGAGAGCATGGGCGTTTTCGCCGATCTGACCGTCGCAGAGAACATGCGTCTCGCCGCGCGCCTTGGGGCACCAGATACAGCGCGGCTCGACTGGATCTTCGGCCTCTTTCCGGCGCTGAAGCGCTTCTGGCAGTTGCCTGCGGGGCTGCTGAGCGGAGGGCAGAAGCAGATGCTGTCGATTGCGCGCGCGATCGTCGAGCCCAAGGCACTCATTCTCATCGACGAGCCGACGAAGGGCATCGCGCCCGCCATCATCGAGGGCATGATCGCGGCCTTCAAGGAACTAAAGCGCGCCGAGACGACCATTCTCCTCGTCGAGCAGAACTTCCGCTTTGCCGCGAGTCTCGGCGACAGCGTCGCCGTCATGGACGACGGTCGCATCGTCCATCGCGGCACCATGCAGGAGCTTGCCGGCGACGCCGATCTGCAGACGCGCCTGCTCGGCCTCTCGCTCGCGGCGCACCAGTAGGAAGTATCCATGGCGACGACGACATCCCGCCCCGCCTCCGACGATCTGCCGAAGACACCGCGCGATCTGCTGCCGGTCTTCATCGCGCCGATCATCGCGCTCGCCGCGCTGCCGCTTGTCGGGAGTCCGACGACCTGGGTGACGCTGACCGTCGCGGCGCTCGCCATGGGTATGATGATCTTTGTCATCGCGAGCGGGCTCACGCTGATCTTTGGCCTCATGGACGTGCTCAACTTCGGCCATGGTGCCTTCATCGCGATCGGCGCCTACATGGCCATGACGGTGCTCGCGCCGCTCTCGGGCTGGGTGCAGTCGGATGCGCTGACGCTCAATCTTGCTGCGCTGTTTCTTGCCGTCCTCGCAGCTATGATCGGCACAGGTGTTCTCGGCTGGGCATTCGAGCGTGTCATCGTGCGCCCCGTGTATGGCCAGCACCTCAAGCAGATCCTCATCACCATGGGTGGGCTCATCGTCGCCGAGCAGCTCATCCACGTCGTCTGGGGCGGCGATCAGAAGCCCATGCCGCTGCCGGGCGGGCTACGCGGCGCGATCACGATCGGCGATTTCGCGCTTGAGAAGTTTCGCCTGCTCGCGGTAGCCGTCGGTCTCACGGTCTTCATTGCCATGCAACTCGTGCTGAACCGCACGAAGGTCGGCCTGCTCATCCGCGCCGGTGTCGAGAACCGCGAGATGGTGGAGGCGCTCGGCTATCGCATCCGCCAGCTCTTCGTCGGTGTGTTCGTCGTGGGATCGGCGCTCGCGGGCCTCGGCGGCACGATGTGGGCGCTCTATCGTGAGACGCTCACAGCCGCGATCGGCGGCGATGTCATGGTGCTCGTCTTCATTGTTATCATTATTGGCGGGCTCGGCTCGGTCGGCGGCTGCTTCCTCGGTGCCATTCTCGTCGCGCTCATGGCGAACTACACCGGCTATCTCGTGCCGAAGATCGCCGTTGCCTCGAACATCCTGCTCATGGTCGCAATCCTCATGTGGCGACCGCAGGGCCTTTATCCGGTTGCGAGGCGCTAGCCCCATGATCCAGTCCGCGCTTTCAGGCGATCTGCCGCGCAGCCGCGTCCTGAGCTTTCTGCTGGCCGCGATATTCCTCGTGCTCGCCTTCACGCCCTTTCTCTTCAGCGGCTCGCAGCCGATCAACACGGCGGCCAAGATCTGCATCTTCATCGTGCTCGTAGCGAGCTACGACCTGCTGCTCGGCTATACGGGCATCGTCTCGTTCGCGCACACCATGTTCTTCGGCATCGGCGGCTATGGCGTCGGCCTCGCACTCTACGGCTGGGGGCCGACGTGGACATCAGCGGGACTTGGCCTTGTCATTGCTCTCGTCGTCGGCACCGTGCTCGCCTTCGTGATCGGGCTCCTGTCGCTGCGCGTGCGCGCGATCTTCTATGCCATGATCACGCTCGCAGTCGCGTCGGCGTTCGCGATCCTCGCGAGCCAGCTCTCCGAGTACACGGGCGGCGAGGATGGGCGCTCGTTCCGTGTACCGCCTCTGCTGAGGCCCGGCTCTGTACTCTTCGACATCCCCGCGATCGGATTGCGCGTCGACGGGCGCGTACTCAGCTACTACCTCGTGTTCGTCTCGGCATTGCTATTGCTGCTCGCCGCATTCCGCATCGTGAATTCGCCCTTCGGCCGTGTGCTGCAGGCCATCCGCGAGAACGACTTCCGCGCCGAGTCTCTCGGCTACAATGTTGTGTACTACCGTACGGTCGCGAACTGCCTTGCTGCCGGCATGGCCATGCTCGCAGGTGCGATGAGCGCCATATGGGTGCGCTACACGGGGCCAGACACGACGCTCTCGTTCGCGATCATGCTCGACATCCTGCTCATGGTGGTGATCGGCGGTATGGGCACGCTCTACGGCGCCGTGATCGGTGCGACGCTCTTCATTCTCGCCCAGAACTACCTGCAGAAGCTTATGGGCGTCGCCAGCGAGGCGACATCGGCGCTGCCGCTCATCCCGCACCTGCTGCATCCCGATCGCTGGCTGCTCTGGCTCGGCGTGCTCTTCATTCTCAGCGTCTACTTCTTCCCGAATGGCATCGTCGGCAAGCTGCGTGAGATGGTGCGCGGGCGATAACAGCTGAATTTTGTTCAGGAGCGGAAAGTGAACGACGGACCGAGATGCGCGTTGAGGGATTCACGCGGCGTTCATCGCGACTAGCCATGAATGCGCGCCTCAACAGCCTAGGGAGTGTCCCATGAGGACTCTTGTCGTCGCTCTTGTTCTCGTTACCGGCGCGTCCATCGCCCATGCGCAGGGCATGGCGCCATCGTGTCAGGCACAAGCCACGTCGAAGAAGCTGGCCGGTGCGGCACTGAAGTCGTTCATGACCAAGTGCGAGAAGGATGCGTCGGCGAGCTGCGATAAGTCCGCCGCCGACAAGAAGCTCGCCGGTGCCGCCAAGACGAGCTTCGCGAAGAAGTGCGTCTCCGACGCGGTCGGCAAGTAAGAAACACGAAGGTCGGGATTGGCCCGTGCGACCTTCTGAGGTGCACGGGCTATTCAATTTGAGCGACGCGGTTGATGGCCTCGAGAATGCGCGGCGGCGTCAGCGGCACCTCGGTGAGGAACGCGCCGGTCGGCGAGATCGCATCGTTCACCGCGTTGAGAATGGCGCCTACAGCGCCGGCGAGGCCGGCTTCACCCGCTCCCTTGGCGCCAAGCTCCGACGTCTCAGTCGGCGTCGTGACGTGTGCGACTTCGATGTCTGGCATCTCGGCCGCCATGGGCACCAGGTAATCCGCGAAGCTCGCGTTCAGCAGGGCGCCGTTCTCGGCATAGCGGAACTCCTCGTAGAGCGCCGAGCCGAGCCCCTGCACGACACCGCCGCGGATCTGCTCGCGCACGAGCAGCGGATTGAGCACGCGCCCGCAGTCGTGCACGACGAGATGACGCAGCGGCCGAACGAGGCCGGTCCCCGTATCGACCTCGACGATGGCGACCTGAATGCCGTTACCCGCAATGAACATGCGGTCGCGGCTCGCGTAGCGTGCCGTCACAGTGAGGTCAGAGGGTAGATCCGACGGCAGGGTGTAAGGCCTGAAGTGCCCGATCTTCGCGAGGTCGGCGGTGCTCATGTGTGCCGTGCCGTGCTGCCTGTCGACGACAATGCCGTCGACAAGATCGAGATCATCCGCGCTCTTCTGCAACAGGAAGCCGGCCATCGACAGCAGGTTCAAGCGCAGCGTGCGGGCGGCGCGCATGGCGACCTCACCGCCGAGCGCCGCACCGCGCGAACCCCAGGAGCCGCCCCCCATCGGCGAAAGCGCACTGTCGCCGCTGATCACTTCAATATCGTCGAGCGGAATGCCGAGCACGCCCGCGACAACCTGCTGAATGCCCGTATCGATGCCCTGGCCCTGGTCGGTGGTGCCGATGTGAATGCGGACCTGACCTGAAGCCTCCATGCGCAGAAGGCACGTTTCTTGCGCGCTGATGTGCTGGCCGCCCTCGCCGTAATACTCGGGTCCGATCGCGGTCAGCTCGACGAACGTGTTGAAGCCAATGCCGCGATGAATGCCTTTCGCGCGCAGCGCTGCCTGCTCCTGCCGAAAGGCTCCGACATCGGCGAGGCTCAGCGCCTTGTCGAGGCACTGCGTGAAGGACAGTCGCTCGAAGGCGACGCCGCCGGCTGACGTCAACGGGAAGTCGCTATCCCTAAGGTAGTTCTGACGGCGCAGATCCAGCGCATCGCGACCGAGCTCCTTTGCGCCGAGCTCGATCAGCGCTTCTGAGACGGCGGCGGCAATGGGATGACCGACCGCGCGGATATGCCCGAGAATGCCGCGATTGAGAAAGGCCATCTTGAGTTTGGCAGCATAGTTCTCCAGTCGATAAGGCGCGCCTGTGAGCCGCGTGATCTGATTGCCTTCGGCGACGCTCGATCGCGGATGCTGGCCATAGGCGCCTGCATTGAAGCGATCCTCGATGGCAAGTCCAACGATCTGGCCGTCCGCCGCAAAGCCCATGCGCGCGTGCACTTCGTGGTCACGGCAGTGCACGTCCGTCATGAAAGACTCGACGCGATCGGCGATGAACTTCACCGGTCGGCCAAGCAGCACGGCAGCGGCACAGGCGGCCAGCTCATCAGGATAGAGGTGGTGCTTGACCCCGAATGCGCCGCCGACATCTGGGCAGATGACACGGACTTTGTGCTCGGGCAGCCCAAGCAGCCGCGCGTAGAGGTCTTGCTGTTGGTGCGGGGTCTGATGGGACTGATACACCGTGAGGCGACGCTCGGTCGGATCGTATTCGGCGAGGATGCCGCGCGTCTCCAGGCTCACGCCCGTATGGCGATGAAAGCGGAACGTCCGTTCGACGACGTGATCCGCGTTCGCGAGCGCGGCCTCGGCATCCCCGGCGACGACCTCGGCCTCGAAAGCGAGATTGCTCGACATTTCCTCATGAATGCGCGGGGCGCCGGGCGTTAGCGCGGTCGCGACATCGCCGACCTGCGCGAGCGCCTGCCAGTCGATGACAATGGCTTCGCAAGCATCTTCCGCCTGTGCTCGCGTCGCGGCAAGGACGGCGGCAACCGCCTCGCCCTGAAAGCGGGCTGTATCGGTTGCGAGCACGCCTTGCTCTGGGGCGGCCATGGTCGGAAAGCGGTTGTGCAGCGGCCGCCACGTGGACACGACATCGGCGAGATCGGCCGCGGTGACGACGCGCACGACGCCGGGCATGTCCGCAGCGGCGGATGTGTCGATGCCGCGGATGCGTGCGTGAGGATAGGGCGAGCGCAGGAACGCCATATGCACCATGCGCGGCAGGCTGATGTCGTCGACGAAGCGGCCACGTCCGGCAAGCAGGCGCTTGGCGCGATCGCGCGGAACCTCGGCGCCGATAGGTTCTTTGAGATCGGTGCTCAAGCAGAGACCTCCATGACCGCATCGACAATGGCCTGGTAGCCCGTGCAGCGGCAGAGATTGCCGGAGATCCAGTCGCGCACCTCGTCGCGGCTCGGCTTGGGATTGACGCGCAGCAGCTCGCCTACTGTGAGGAGCATGGCGGGCGTGCAGAAGCCGCATTGCAAGGCGTTGCGGCGATGAAAGGCCTGCTGGAGCTTCGTGATGCGTCCGCTTGCGTCGGCGCCTTCGATCGTCTCGACGCGCGCACCATCGGATTGGACCGCCAGCATGAGGCAGCTCCGCGCGAGCTTGCCGTCGACGAGCACCGTGCAGGCGCCACATACACCATGCTCGCAGCCGACATGCGTGCCCGTGAGGCCAAGATCGTGACGAAAGAAGTCCGCGAGGTTCAGCCGCGCCGGCACGTTCGCCGTGACCGTCTCGCCATTCACGGTGAGCGCGATGCGCGTGTTGTTGTCATCAAGCATCGAGAAGTTCCGCTTGGAGATCACCGAGAATGCGCGCCAGCAAGGTAGTCGCGACCTGGCGCTTGTAGGCTGCGGGATAGGCAGGATCCTCGGGCGGCGACAGCTCCGCGCCGAGTGCTTTGCAGGCGGCCTCGATCATGCTCGCGCCGAGCGGCCTGCCTTCGAGTGCCGCCATGGCGTTCGATGCGAGAATAGGCCGATCGGAAACGCCGAAGAAAGCGAGGCGGACATTGTGCAAGGTCTCGCCCGTTCGCAGCGCGGCAAGCGCGAGCCCCGCTATTGCGAAATCACCGCGCCGCCGCGATATCTCGCGGAAGGCATGAACGGCATTGGGTGCGGCCGGCGGGAAGTGGATCGCGGCCACGAGCTCATCGGCCTGACGCGCGGTTGTGTAGAGCCCTTGGAAATAGTCTGCGGCGGCAACTCGGCGACGGCCGCGCGTGCTCGCGAGCTCGATCTCGGCGCCAAGCGCGAGGCAGCAGGCGGGCCACTCCGCGGCCGGGTCGGCGAGCGCGACGCTGCCGCCGATCGTGCCGCGCGCGCGGATCGCGATGTGCGCAATATGCGGTGCCGCATCGGCTAGGAGCGGGAGACGCTGACGGACGATCGCCGATTGCGCGATCTCCTCGTGCCGCTCCAGGGCTCCGATGGTGATGCTGCCATCGGCCTCGCGGATGCCGCTCAGCTCGGAAAGCCCGTTGATGTCGATCAGCACTGCTGGCGCCGCAAGCCGCAGGTTCAGGAGCGGCATGAGGCTTTGGCCACCGGCGAGCACCTGAGCGAGATCGCCGTGCTCGGCGAGCAGCGAGAGGCATTCGGGCAGCGTCTTGGGCTTAAGATAGCGAAAGTCCGGCGCCTTCATGCGATCACCGTGCTGTCCAGCCGCCGTCGACGACGAGGCTCGCGCCGGTGATCATGCCAGCTGCCGGCGATGCCAGAAACACCACGGCACCGACCACATCCTCGATCTGTGCCATGTGCCCCATGGGAATGCTGCCAAGCACGTCATTGCGCAGTGCCGGATCGGCAAGTGCAGGACGCGTCATGGGCGTGTCGACCCAGGTCGGTCCGACAGCATTGACGCGGATATTGTCGGCGGCAAGCTCGATGGCCATGGCCTTGGTGAGGCCCTCGAGCGCGTGCTTCGTCATGGTGTAGACGCTGCGTCCCTTCATGGCGACGCGGCCGAGTTGCGAGGTGATGTTGACGACTGCGCCGCCGCGCTCGCGGCGATCCTTGTCGGCTCGCATGCGCTGGACGGCGGCCTGCGCCACGATGAAGGCAGCCCGCACGTTCAAGCCGAGCAGCGTGTCGAGGGCGCGCGTTTCGACGTCGACGAAGGGCTGCGGGATGTTGGTACCCGCGTTGTTGACGAGGATGTCCAGGGACGGCAGCTCGGCGAACGTCCGGCGCACCTCGGCTTCATTGGTTACATCCAGTGTTATCGTGGTCGCGTTCCCGCCATCGGCGACGATCTCGCCGGCGACGCGCTCGATCTCGGCGGATGTCCGCGCTGCGAGTACGACGTGCGCGCCAGCCTGTGCCAAGCCGTGCGCCATACCGGCGCCGAGGCCACGGCCCGCGCCGGTCACCAGCGCTGTGCGGCCGTCGAGCCGGAAAGTGGGAAGTTGCTTCATCTGCAGTGCCATGCCCCCTGGAGTGCGCGAGGGAGAGTAGGGCATGGTCGGGCCCGAGGCCAGTACCGGCAATGCTTGAAATCTGCATGGCGGTGATCGATCGTCGGGCGGTGAAAGCGGCCGGGAGCGGGAATAAGCTCGCGTCGGAGATGGCTCGGGGAGGTCGCAGGAATGCTGGTTGATGTCCACGCGCACGGGTTCAGCGAAGAGTTCGTGCGTCGGATGGCCGATACGCCGGGCCTCGGGTTTCCGCTGCAGGCGACGGGGCCGCGCAGCTATCATCTCCCCGGCTACGGCACGTTCGATCCGCTTCTCTACGATCTCGATGCCCGGCTGGAGAGCTTGAAGCGCAGAGGCGTGACACTGCAGCTCATCTCTCCTTCACCGAGCATCATCTCGAACGGCCCAAAGGTCGTCAGCCTCGAGGAGACGCGGCAGCTGAATGCATCCACGGCATGGATGGTCGCGAACGGTGAAGGCCGCATTGCCGGACTTGCAGTGCCGGCACTGGGCGATCCCACCATTGCCGCCGACGAACTTCGCCGGAGCGTTGAGCAGCATGGGCTCGTGGGGGTGGTCCTCAGCACATCCGCAGGCCATCGAGAAGCTCGATCTCATGGTCTTCATGCACTCGACCTCGTCGGCGCTGAGCGCCACGCAGACGGAGTATACCTTGCGGACGCTCGTCGCCTGGCCGACAGAGACGGCGATCGCCGTGACGCGTCTCATATTCGCCGGAACTTTCGAGCGTCATCCGCGCCTGAAGCTCGTTCTTTCTCATGGTGGCGGGACATTGGCGAACCTCGCCGGTCGGCTCGATCTCGGCTGGAGCGCACCACAGTACGAGGCGAACGTAGCCTGCAGAGCGAATATCACGCGCCCTCCCAGCACCTATCTCAAGAGCCTCTACTACGACACGGTCGTCGCCAGCCCCGACGTCCTCGCGCTCATCATCAAGACGTACGGTGCCGATCACGTGCTCTTCGGCACGGACTTTCCCTATGAGATCGGCGATGCGGAAGGTTCGCTCGCGCTGCCGATGCTGGACACTCTCCCGATTGCCGATCGTGAGAAGATTCGGTCCGGCAATGCGCTGCGGCTTATGGCAAGGCACTCTTGAGGCCGCGGTGTGCGGCGCTGATCCAGGTTAGGCTTGGGGCGTAGTCAATTTACGGTCGTAACGCGCGCCGCAAGAATTGCGTCGATCTTGTCGCGGATGGCCGCCCCGACAAACATCTGCGGTTCCGAGGCGGTCAGCCCTTGCGCCTTTTCCCAAGACTCGATCAATACGCGATTGAAGTAGGCATCACCGAAGAACGTCCATTCGCGCTCGTTGCTACATCCGAACGAGGTTCGATCCGAGCGGGCCGCAGTGAGGATCAGCGTGTTGTCATCGCTCAAGTCAGAAACGAAGCTGCCGGAGTAGCAGGCCGAGAGCACGAGCACGCGGTTCTTGATGCCGGACTGCGCGAGCGCATTGACGAGCCGGGGCGGCGTAAGGTTGTTGAGGCGCACACCCTCCATGGATACCGAGATGACGTCCCCGAAGCCGTGGGAGGTCACGAACAGCACCAGGACATCGCGCTCGACATTCATTCGGCCACCGATCTCGCGGAGCACCGTTTCCAGATTCGAGACGCTGGCGAGCGGTACATCGTCGATGCTTTCGCGATGATTCTGCAGAATGATCGAGCGGCCGGAAGTTCCAAATCGCTCGTCGAAGAGTTCTTTGACGGCGGCGACTTCGCGCCTGAAGACGTCCTGCTGACTGTAGGACGCGAACCCCACGAAGTAGAGTTCTGCCTGGCCTTGGCGCGCCGGCTGCAAGTCCGAAATCGACTTCGCGACGAGCGCGTGCTGTCGCATCATCAGAGCCTCGCCGTCGATGGGTGGGCCCGCGGGCGCCTGCGAAGCAACTGATACCTCGGGCGCGCGCCGAAGCGCATCCACTACCACCTGCAGCAGCGAGAACTGTGTATCTTCGTCGTCCCGTCCCTTGATGATGCCGGTATTGGGCAGGATGAACGGCGATATGAGCACCAGGAACATACCGGCGAAAGCGAGCAGCGCCCGCTGCCGGCTCACCATGCCGTAGATGAGCCGGAATAGCACGAGACATCCCCACACCACCAGGACCAGGAAGGCGGCTAGTGGCAATAGGGAGTCTTCAATGTCGATGTTCGCCGGGCTAATGCCGGCCAAACGTCGGAGCAGGTAGCCGTAGACGGCCGCGAGCGCGAGCATGGGGATGCTTACCGCGACCGAGCCAAGCACGATCCGCTCGGGTGCCGCGCCGCGACTTCTCAGCGGCAGCAGAGACAACAGCGCCAGAGATATACAGAGCGCTGCCAGGGCTGACGCAATGCCGCTGGCATCAAATGTACGAGGTCCCTCGGTCCACGCACGCTCGAGGCCTGCCAATGACAGGATGTAAATCCCGTAGATGGTTACGTGCGTCGTCAAGGGAACCGAGAAGGCATCCGGTCGCGGCTTCAGTAATGCGAGTGACTGGAGACTATCGATAAGGGCTTGAAATACGTCCTTCATGGCGAGGCAGTGTCTCGGATGATCGATTGATCAGGAATTGTACCATGCAAAGCGCAAGCCGGACCTTCAATCACGGATTGATGAACTATCAGCGCTTGGCGCAGAAACGGCTCGCTTAGGGAAAAAAGCCGCCATTGCAAGGCGCGGGCCGATTGTACGCTCCAGACTTTATATGAGTCGGATGCCACTGACACGCGCAGATGCCTGAATTGCCGCCGCCCCTTATTTCGTGCCGTACATTCGATCGCCGGCGTCGCCGAGCCCAGGGACGATGTAGGCATGATCGTTGAGCCCGCGGTCGATAGAGGCCGTGAGGATCGGCACATCCGGATGGGCTGCCGAGAAGTTCTCGATGCCAGCGGGTGCTGCAAGCAGACAGACGAACTTGATGCGCTTGGCTCCTGCGTCCTTCAGGCGATGTACTGCAGCGACGGCGGAGTTGCCCGTTGCAAGCATCGGGTCCACGCAGATGCACAGCCGCTCCTCGATCTGATCGGGCAGCTTCATGTAGTACTCGATAGGCACCAGCGAGCGCGGATCGCGGTAGAGGCCGATATGCCCCACGCGGGCAGAGGGCACGAGATCGAGCATTCCATCGACCAGGCCGTTTCCGGCGCGAAGAATGGAGATGAAGCAGAGTTTCTTGCCCTCGAGCCGCGGTGCCATGTAGGTCTCGAGTGGCGTGGTTATTTCGACCAGTTCTGTTTCGAGATCGCGGCAGATCTCGTACGTGAGCAGCAGGCCGATCTCGCGCAGAAGAATTCTGAACTTGGATGATGCCGTGCCGGCGTCCCGCATAAGTGTCAGTTTGTGCTGTACCAGCGGATGGGTGACGACAGTGACATTGGATGCCGGCATAGAGTTCTGCTCCATCACTAGAAGAGAGTACCGTCGGTGGTAATGGTCAGCGGCGGGGGACCGCCAGGGCGCAGGTCTGCAGCAATGCGGCGGCCTGCTGACCACGTGCCACCTTGAAGAACGGCACCGAGTGGAAGTGAAGTCGCATCGGTGCCCGTCATTTCGCGCACCCGGACTGCGAGACGATCCAGCAGCGCAACAGTGAGTGCGCGCCACTCGACGATGAGCTCACTCGTGGCATCGTGGGCGCGATCGAGTGCTGACCGATCCTTGAGAACGAGCACGCGTGTGTCGATGAAGAGCCCGCCATTCCGATATTCGGCGAGGCCTGTCAGGTCGTCCAGATTGCTGATCGTCAGGCCGGCTTCTTGAAGTGGCTCGATCAGCGAATACGAAAGCCACTGCGAAAGCTTGTGAAACGGAACGATGCCATCAGCAGCGCCCGCCAGCTCGAGCAGGGGGAAGTCACCTGCATCCGCGATCACCACATCGCCGAAACGCCGCGCGCCGGGCCACGCCGCTCCTAAGTGCTCGAGCAGGGTGATGAGGATGAGCCGCGCGGGAACAGTGCCACCCGCATCCGAGCGCGATTTCAGATAGTCGTAGATATGGCCCGGTCGCACAGAACCGTTGCCGGCGAATACGGATGGAGCAGCGGCCAACGCGCGCCCGAGGTTATTGAGAAGTCGCGTGCGGAGATCGATGCCGGGCAGAGCGTTCTGAGGTGTCGCCTGGAAGGCGTGCGCCAGGGCCTCGGGCTTCAGATTTTCGAGCTTCTCTTGATCGACACGGAGCGGGTCTTCATTGGGCGTACTGCTCAGCAAGCCGGCTTCGAACATACGAAGGCTGGCGAGCGCAAGACCCTCTGATCTACCGATGGCCAGCTCGGTTGGTGCGTCGTTATAGTGCCAGTCCGCACCGGCTCCGGCATCCAGAAGAACGGATATGACGGCGAGATCTATGCGCGCTCTTGCGAGAGCGTCCGGGGCCATTGGTTGATGGTGTGCCAGAATTTCGGCCCACAGGTCACGACCATTCAGCTCGAAGTGCCGCCACCGACTGTGCAACGGTACATTGCCTCTTGGGTAGTTGCGACGGATCTCCGAGACGACCAGTCCGGCGGCGACGTCGAGCCGAGCAAGGTCGACATCGAAATGCTTTGTCCGGCCGGACAGTGCAAGATCGAAGACCTTTCCGCACCGCTCGCGCACAGCCTCCGGCGTGAGCAGCGCTGCTGCGGGATCAGCATGTGTTCTCACGTAATATCGCGTCCCTTGACGTCCATGAGAGCCTCGGCATCGAGGACATCCTTAGTCGTGAAATAACCTGCGGCCTTCTTCGCCTCGATCTCGACCATCGCATCGTCGGGTATGAGCTCGGGCGGAATATCGATCCGCTCGACGATCTCGATGCCATGCGCGACCAGCGCGTCGTGCTTCATGTTGCTCATGGATGCCAGGCGATCGATGCGCGTGATGCCAAGCCAATTCAGGACATCCGGCATGAGTTCCTGAAAGCGCGCGTCCTGCACGCCGGCAACACACTCCGTGCGGATGAAGTAGTTTGCCGCGGTGTCTCCGCCGAGCTGCCGCTTCCGCGCGTTATAGACGAGGAATTTCGTCACTTCGCCGAGTGCGCGCCCTTCCTTGCGATTGTACACGACAAGGCCGCTGCCGCCCTCTTGCGCCATTTTCACACAGACCTCGATGCCATGCGTGAGATAGGGTCGGCAGGTGCAGATATCCGAGCCGAACACGTCAGAGCCATTGCATTCGTCATGGACACGGCAAGCGAGCGGCTTGGAACGGTCTGCAAGATCCCGAAGATCTCCGAAGATGTAGACGGTGGTGCCGCCTATTGGCGGAAGAAACACTTCAAGGTCGGTGCGCGTGACCAGCTCGGGGTACATGCCGCCAGTCTGCTGGAAGAGCGCGTGACGGAACGGTCCTTCTTCGACACCGAATCTCTTCGCGATGCCCGGCAAATGCCAGACCGGATCAATCGCGATTTTCGTCGCCTGTATGTCGCCGTTGGCGAGGAGTATTTTACCGTCGGGCCGGAGCCGGCCTGCTTCAATCGCCGAGCGTACTTCTGGAACACTCATACGAGCCTGCGTGACCGCAATCGTGGGGCGTATATCGATGCCCTGCGCGATCTGATCCTTGAAGACCTCGGTGACGAGATGGCCCCATGGATCCAGAGAGACGATCCTGGCTGGATCGCTCCACTGAGGAAACGGGCCGATCGGAAGCAAGGGAGCCGTGTTGGTCAGGTCAGGCACGTGGCCATTGGCCAGTCGCCCGATAGCGACCGACACAGCCAAATAAACGGAATAGCTTCCCGAATGCGTGCCGATGGCGTTGCGCGCCATCGGATTCGTTACCGTACCAATGATCGGTCCGCGCTTGAGAGGATCAGGTTCGCCCCACTGGATTGGCGGGCGCCAATTCGGACCACGTGGAGCGTGCGATGTCAGTACGATGTGACGTGACCGCGACATCGGGTGTTCCTCTGTTGAGGTGAGGGAACCGAAAGTCAGCTCTGTGAGAACTCAAGTATAGACAAAAGTTGACCAAATGGTCAAATTCAGTTCCGCAATAGTTGCCTGGACAGCGATCGGCTGTCTCACGGGCTGGTTGGATCGTAGTGTAGCCTCGGCAATGTCGGCTTCTGTGCCGATTGATTGGACGAAAGGGGCGGAAATAGTGGCGACATTGCTTCGCGGCGATTGGGTGGTGGCTTACGATGGCCGCGGGCATGTCCTCATTCCCGATGGCGTAGTGGTGGTCGAAGGAAGCCGCGTCGTTCATGTCGGCCGATCATATGACGGGACGGTAGAACATTCGATCGACGGCACCGGAATGCTCGTAGCGCCCGGCTTTATTGACGTGCACGTTCACGCGGGAAGCCGGGCACTGCATCGCCTTTTCTCCGACAGCGGCCGTCCAGACCTGTTTGGACAGCCCTTTCTCGAAGTGGCCATCGCGCGTCCCGGTACCATGCATTCTGGCGGTCCTAATGTGGATAGCCGCACTGGCATGTCTGCGGCGGAGCGTGCGCAGCTCGAAGCGGATTTCACTGTTGTCGAGCTGATGCAGAGCGGGATCACGACGTTCCTGGAGTTCGGCGCCAAACTTCCCATGCAGCAGGCGCTTGCTCGCGCGACCGAGCGCATTGGCGCGCGGGCTTATCTTGCTGCCGGCTGCGAGTCCGGCCACTGGTCGTGTGATGTTGCGGGCCGGCCGATCTTCAATTGGGACGAGGCTGCTGGTATTGCCGAGCTCGATGCTGGCCTTGCGTTCCTGGAGCAGGTCTCGGGGACCGCCGAGGATCGCATTCGTGGTGCGATTGTGCCGCGCTTCAGCGAGACATGCAGTCGCGAACTCCTTCGCGCGTGCCTCGGCGTCGCCCGCAAAAGCGGCGTGCCCGTCGCGATGCATACGGCTTACAACGTCCACGAATTCTATCAGATCGTCACGCGGGAAGGCATGACGCCCATTGCCTTTGCTGCGGCACAAGGCCTGCTGGATCTCGGACCTCTGCTCAATCTCGGCCACTGCAATTTTGTCGGCGAGTCTGCGCCGCTGCACTTCTCCGGCGGGAATGACATCGGCCTGATAGGCCATCATGGCTGCACGGTCTCTCATTGCCCCGTCAACCTCGTGCGCCGCGCACGAAGCCTGGACAACTGGAAGCGATATCGTGCCGCCGGCGTGAATATGGCCCTCGGAACTGACACCTATCCGCGCGATATGATGATGCAGATGCGTACGGCTTCCTATTTTGGAAAGGTGCTCGCGCGTGATCTCCACTCTGCGACCGCGTCCGAGATGTTCGATGCCGCAACCCTCGGTCCTGCGAAATCACTCGGCCGGGAGGACATCGGGCGCATAAGTGTCGGCTCCAAGGCGGACATCAGCCTCATAGATCTCAAGGGTGGTACGGGATTGAGAATCGGCCCCGTCCGCGATCCAATCCGGAGCCTTATCGAGTGCGGAACGGCTGACGATGTTCGCTCCGTGATGGTCGATGGTGTAATGAGAATGCAGGATCGCGCAGTCACCGGCGTCGATGTGTCCGCTCTCCGGGCATCGGCGCAGAAGATGGCCGATGGTGTCTGGGCGTCGCTGCAGGATTGGGATCCGCTCAACCGCACAGCCGATCAAATGAACCCGCCATCCTATCCCATAGTTGGGAGTTGAGCCGGTCAGAGCGCGCGATGGACGATCTTTCCGTCGACCATTGTCAGCAGGCACTTCAGCTTCCGCACGTGCTCGGCAGCAAGCGTGGTCGGATCTCCATCCAACACAGTCAGATCCGCCAGAAAGCCGCGGCTCAGTGGTCCTTTGTCGCTTTCATCGAACGTGAGATGGGCGCCGTTCACGGTGAGCAGGCGCAGGGCGTCTTCACCGGTGAGGCATTGCGATCTACCAAGTACGCGCCCGGTCGTGCGTTCCTGGCGACACATCATCGTCCAGAGCGTGAACGCCGGATCGTAGGGAATATTGTCTGTTCCCGACGAGACGGGAATACCGGCGCCCAGCATCGCACGATGCGGCACGACGCTTTCGCCGCCGTCGGCGTCAGAGAGATAAGCCGCGCCGCCCTTCCATAGATAGTAGACAGGTATTGTCGTTACGAGCACGCCGAGCCGCTTGAGCGCAGTGAGATCTTCGCCGCGGCAGCGCGCGATATGCTGGATGACCCAGCGGCGGCCCGTGAGATCGTAGTTTGCGGCGACCTTCTGAAGCAACGGCACGACGCGATGCAAGTTGTCGGCGACGATCGTATTGAGGCGAATGTCGAACTCCGCACAAAGCATCGCGTATTCGAGGAAGGTCGCTTCGTCATTCGCCTGCTCCACAAAGCCGGCCCATCCAGTATCGGGCAAAGAGCGTCGGGAGAGCGCTGCCGTCTTGGGATCACCGCCGAATGCCACATGCAGGCCGCAGATCTTGAACCATGGATCTTCGAGGCCGCGCCCCTGGGCCGTGGCTTTCCAGTCATCGATCTCAGCGCGGGCTTCCGCAATGCTCTTCCACGTCGGGCTCATTACGAGGCCGACGCGCGTCGTGAGCTTCCCCTTCTCCCACAACTCGCGAAATGCGGCGATGGTGCGCGGCGCGAAGCCATGGCCTTCATAAATGCTCGTCGTGCCGACTGCATTGTAGAGCCGCATGGCATCGACGAGCGAATCGCGACGATCCTCGAACGAGAAGCGCGGTACGGCCGTGAGGAGGTCATTGTCGATCGTGGGGCGCGGATTGTGCTCGATGATCACGCCCGTCGGCTCGCCTGCCTCATCCTTCATGATCTCGACGCCCGCACAGGCAGGACTGGAATGACGGTCAATGCCGTTGAGATGGAGTGCCGCCGTGTTGAGCGCAGTGAAGCAGGGCGGTTTTCCCCAGTTGCCGAATGCCGCTGAGATGCACACCGGATTATCCGGGGCTGCGCGATCCAGCTCGTCGCGCGTGGGCATCCTTCCTTCGGCAAGATAGGCGGGGCCGCCGAAGTAGTATGGCGGCTCGCCAACTGGCATGGTCACGATCCAGCGTCCGGCGGGTGTCATCGCGGCAGCGGTGGAGATACGTGTGAGAACCTCGGCGATACTTCGTGCGCCGGCAAGCGAAAGGCGGCGCAGTTTCAGCCCTTCACGATCCAAGTGAGCGTGTGTGTCGTTGAAACCGGGGATGACCGTGGCGCCAGCAATATCGATCAATTCGGTGTGGGGGCCAGCTAGACCGCGGATGTCCGCGGCGCTGCCGATTGCGAGAATGCGGTTTCCCGAGATCGCAATGGCTTCACACTCACTGTGGTCAGGATCGAAAGTCCGCACGCGCCCGCCTGTGAGGATGAAGTCGGCGCTGCCATACACATCGAGCGGCACTAGACATCCCCCACGCGGTTGAGATCACTTTCCAGAGGAGTACCAGGGAAACAGGTAACTCTGGAGCAGGGTGAACAGACGATCGACCACATAGCCAAGGAAGCCGAGCGTCGCGATCCCGATGAACATGATGTCCACGCGGAAGAGCTGATGTGAGGTGGCGATCATGTAGCCGATACCCGAACTGGCACCGGCGAGTTCAGCCGCTACAAGCACGATGAGCGCGATGCCGATCCCTTGCCTGAGGCCGACCAGGATGAAGGGGAGTGCCGCGGGAAGAATGACGAGGAACATCGTCTGCACGCGCCCCGCGCCAAGGCTCATCGCCGAGCGAAGAAGCACGGGCGGCACATCGCGCACGCCGGTGTAGGTGTTGAGCCAGATCGGGAAGAACGCTCCCCAGGCTATCAGCGCGACTTTCGACGGCTCGCCGATGCCGAACCACAGCAGCGACAGAGGCACGAGCGCAATGGCCGGAATGGAGCGCATGCCATGAAGAATGGGGTCGCTCAGGAACTGAAGAAGCTGAAGGCGCCCGGTCAGCAAACCGGCGAGCGTGCCGAGAATGGTCGCGATGATGAAGCCATTGAGCACGCGTAGGAGGCTGACCCTGATGTTCTCGATGAGCTCGCCGGATTCGATGAGCTCCCGCAATGTCCCAACGACATCGGAAGGCGGCGGAAACAGCAGGCGGTTCATCCAGGGGATGACGTGGGGCGTCGCTTCCCAGGCCGCGAGAAACAGGACGATGCCAAGAATGTTGAGGGAGAGTTGGCGAATGGATTGGCGCCGTCGATCGGCCTTCAGATCGCGCAGAAACTGCTCTTCCCTGACGCGCAGATGAGCGTCACGCGATTCAGACTGAGCTGCTGTATCCGCGCTCGCGCCGTTGCTTTGGGGTGACTGGCTCATGTGTGGAATGCCCTATCCACGCGCCCGTATACAGCAGCGAATTCCGGCGATCCGCGATCGCGCGGATAAGGCAGATCCACGCTGACGATATCCTTGATGCGTCCCGGATGCGGCGACATGATAATGATGCGACTCGCAAGAAACGCAGCTTCTTCGATGTTGTGCGTGATGAAGAGAATGCTGAGGCCGAGCGTCTGCCACAAGCGCAGCAGTTCCTCCTGGAGCGTCGCGCGCGTCATGGCGTCGACGGCCGCGAACGGCTCGTCCATCAGCAGTATTTCGGGTTCATTGATGAGCGCGCGTGCGACGGCAACGCGCTGACGCATGCCGCCGGACAGCTCGCCGGGATAGCGATCCGCCGCGCGCCGCAGCCCGATCAGATCGAGATAGTGCTCGGCGCGCTCACGGCGCTCCTTCTTGGGTACGCCCTTCACGCGAAGGCTGAACTCGATATTCTCGCGCGACGTCAACCAGGAAAAGAGAGCGTACTCCTGGAACACGACGCCGCGATCGGGGCCTGGTGCGGTGATCGGCTCACCGTCCTGCAATGCCTTGCCCTCTGTCGGTTGCGTGAAGCCGCCGATGATATTGAGGAGAGTTGTTTTGCCACAGCCCGAGGGGCCTATGGCACACACGAACTCTCCTTTGTGAAGCTGAACCGAGACGTCCTGTAGCGCCCATGCCGTACTGTCGTCTGCGCTCGCATAAATCTTCGAGACGTTCTGAATATCGATCAGGGCACTCATGGATGCTCGGCTCAACCCTAGCTGAGCTTCACGCGGTCGGGCGCGATCTCGGTGAGCGCTTTCGTGTAGATCGTGCTAACGAAGAGTTTGCGCATATCCCCGTCGGGACGCTTGGCCAGCTTTTCGTCGATCGCCCATTCTGCAGCTTCGATCAGATCCTGCACGAACCGGTCATCGAAACGAAGCTGGAATTCGAAATCCGCGGTTTCCTTTGCGACAGCGTCAGGCGTTGTCTTCGTGCGCTTGGCGACGATATCCATCCACGACTTGTCCTTCGCTATGAAGGCCTCGGCGTCCATGAGCGCCTGGACGCCCGCCTTCAGGATGCCCGGCCGCTCGGCCACGACAGTCTCGTTCGTGCACATGAGCTGATGGCTGGCGAAGAACTTGGAATAACCCTCCTGGGTCATGATGAAAGCTTCTTCCTTGAGCGCGTTCTGGACGACGAAAGCCGCACGGCTCGTCCAGGACAGACCATCCACGTCACCGCGCACCATGGCGTTGATCGCATCGCCGGGAGTCATGTTGACGATCGTCACGTCCGACTTCTTGAGCTTCGCCATCTCGAGATAGCGATGGAGCGCGTAGTGACCGCTGGTGCCGATGCGCGTTGCGACGCGCTTGCCCTTGAGGGATGCAGGATCGTTTCCGCTGATACCCCGGCCGGTCCGCGCAACGATCTTCATATCGTTCGAGTAGCGCTGATAGTTCGCAAAGATGACCGGCTTCAAGCCGCGCATCGCCGCAAACAGATACGGCGAATCCGTCGTCGTACCGAAATCCGAGTCCTTCGTGAGAGCGGATTCGAGCGACTCGCGGCCGGAAGGGAAAGTTGCCATCGAGGGATTGAGGCCGTGCTTCTTCCAGGACTCGATACCATCGGCGACGTACGGCACCGACCATGTATAACCGTCGCTGCCGTAGGCGATCTTGACGTTCTCGCTTGCTGCAATTGCCGATCGAAACGGCAGCGCAGCGAGCATCGCGCCCGAAGCGGCGGTACCAAGAAATCTGCGGCGGTCTAGGCTGTGATCCGACATGGTGAGAGCTCCCTCGTTTGAAGCTCCTCTGGGTTGACGTTCTCCCGAACACGTCGTGATTGAAGTTTCTTAGGACGCCCCCACTGCAAGGACCACCCGGGCGGTGCAGGCTGCTTGCTCGAAAGTGTCACGTCGCACGCGTCGTCCGCGCACTCGACGTGACATTCCGGAAGCAGCAGGCGTACTTCCCCAACGCACAAGTCTGCTGTGAGAACGCGAGGATCGTATGGTGACTTGACCAAGTGGTCAAGTAGTGCGCTTCGCACTCCGCCTGCCTGTTTTCTGATCAGATGGGCGCACGCCGCAGCCCTTGAGAACGAGTGTAGTGATGAAGTCAGCGGCGGTATCGAAGTCGCCGCTCGTGAGGCGATCGCGCCGAAGAATGCTGCACACCTGCACCTCGAAGTCGGCGTAAGTCTGGGTTGCCGCCCAGATGACGAAGAAGAGGTGATGCGGCGGGATGGGATCCATTTTTCCGCGCTTGGCCCACTGCCTGAGGATGCCCACCTTCTCGTCGACCCAATCGTTGAGATCGCTGTTGAGAAACTCCGAAAGGACTGGGGCACCGCGGATCATTTCATTGGCGAAGATCCGGGATGCGAGTGGCCGCTCCTTGGAGAGCATTACCTTCCGGCGGATGTAATTGCCGAGCGCTTCCGTCGGATCGTCTTCGGCGCTGATGGCTTGGAATGCCTCGAGCCATGGCGCCATGATGGAGCTCATAACCGCGAGGTAAATGTCCTTCTTGGTGCGGAAGTAGTAGTGCACGTTGGCTTTCGGCAGGCCCGCGCGATCCGCAATCTCCTGTGTCGTCGCGCCATCGAACCCCTTTTCGGCGAAGACCTCCTCCGCGGCGCTCAGGATCTTGATATTGTTTCGCATTCTGACGCTGTGGGCGTCGCCATGCCGACTAGTCTCGCTCACCCGGGCGTGTTTGGTCACCGTCGGCTCCAGTTTTCCCGGTTGCACCTCCGGTCTGTGTACGTCAGATGCGCGCGCTGAACAAGAAAGCGCAGTTCAGTTGAGATCAGCGGTAATGGCATCGACGATCAAGCCGGCGTGCTTTCGCAGCAGCGGGACGGCGACGACCTCGAAGTGCGTGCCGCGTGTCCAGGCGCCCAGGATCCACAGACCTCGCGTTCGGCGCCCATCGGGGCCGAGAGCCTGACCTGATTGGCTAGCAGCAAGCCCCAAGCCATAGGCATCCGGTGAAATCAGTCCGCGATCTGCTGCCGCCTTGAGAAGTGGCTCATCGATGATGTCCACGCTCGGCCCAGTCGCATTTATGAGCACATCGGCGGTGACCGGCCGCCCGCCGATCGTGAGGTGGACTTCATCTCCGGCAATCTCGACATCGCCGACGCGGCCGCGCGCGATGCTGAGCCGGCCTGTCGCGATCAGCTTTTGCATGAGGGCGAATGACGGCGCCGGCATCCGGTGGCGATGATGCAGCCAGTGCCGAAGTCCATGCCGCGCGAATGTCGCTCTATCTCGCGGGATCCACGCCTCCCAGAGACGCGGTGCGTGCGACTTGGTGGCCTCGATGACCGAGATCCAGTGATCCGTGGCATCGCCTGATCGGATCTCGCGCACGACATACTGCCAAACGCGCGATGGCCGCGCGGCGGGTATGTCGCCGGCCCCTGTCCAATTGACGACCGTGGCATCGGCAGGGGGCATGAAGGGGCGATTGGCCGACAATACAATCTCTGCATCAGGCGCGGCTTCGTTGACTGAGATCGCGACATCCGCGGCAGTTAGGCCACTTCCGGCGATGACGACTTTGTGCGCGCCCTTGATCGTCTCGGCATCCAGTCGCCAGGGATCTTCGATGACGCGCCGATGCTTGAGCTGCGGCGCGATCCGGCGCGGTGGCAGATTCCCGATGGCCAGGACGACATGATCAGCGACCAGCGATGTGCCGTCTTCCAGAATGACGGCGAGTCCGCTCGGTTGGGCAGAAATCTCCGTGGCGGTGGAGCAGTGATGCCGTATGGCGGCGCGAGAGCGAAGCTCGCGCACGACGTCGTCCATGTACGCGCCGAAAACACCGCGCGGACAATAGCCTGAGACGAGTTCCGGCCGGTGCCGCGCGAGCCAGGAAGAGAAAGTTTCGTATCCGTTTACTGGGTGTGGGTCCAACTTGTCCGGGGTCACATTGAGGAGATGATCGGGATTGTTCGTCGCGTAGGCCGCGCCGCGTCCTAGAAGCATGCTCGGTTCGATGATGTCGATTTCCGAGATGCCGCGATCCGCGAGGAGCGCCGCGAGCCACACGCCCGCTGCCCCGCCGCCCACGATGATCACTCGTCCCATTGCGGATCGTGCCTGATAGCCAGTCCTGTCGGCTCTCGCAGCCGCCCGCCCTGTCTTGCCAACAGCGCAAGCGATTAGGCCTGCGCCTCGTTCTGGCAACGAGTGGCAGTTCATCAAAATCTGACCAAATGGTCAATATTGTTGAGGCATTGCCGGCGCTGCCTTCTGCGCGGCTTGCAGCGCAGAAGGAGCTCAGTGCGCCCATCGCACTCAGGACGTCTTGGCCTTGAGCTCGTCGAGCTGCTGGCGCGCGCCGGCGATCATGCAGGAGAGGTCGGAGGTCAGCATCACCATGTCGAAGCCGCGCTTGACGGCACCTGCCGCAAACGCGGCGCTGGCACAATGCATGACGCATTTAATCCCGTGCTTGTGCGCGGACTTCAGGATCTTGTCGCAAGTCGCGAGGTGAAGCGGATCGGGATTATCGCCACGCGGCGTCAGGCCCAATGCGAACGACAGGTCAGCCGGCCCGATGTAGACGGCGTCGAGACCGGGCGTGGCGCAGATGGCGTCGAGGTTTTCGAGCCCCTCCTTCGTCTCGATCATGGCCATGACGACGATCTCGTCGTTGGCCTTGGCGACGTAGTCGGCGCCGCCGTAGTGGATGGCGCGCACGGGCCCTGATGAGCGAATGCCGACCGGCGGATAGCGGCACGCAGCCACCGCCTTCGCCGCTTCCTGCGCCGTATTGACCAGCGGCACGATGATGCCATAGGCGCCGAGGTCCAAGGCCTTCATGATGGTCGCCGGCTCGTTCCATGCGACGCGAACGACTGGGGCCGTGTCGGTCTGCGAGATCGCTTGCAACAACGGCCCAACGTCATTCATCTCGGAGGTGCCGTGCTGCAAGTCGACGCAGAGGGCATCGAAGCCCTGACGCGCCATGACCTCGGCCGTGAACCCGTGGGACACGGAGAGCCAGCCCAGAGTCACGTATTTGCCGTCCCGCCACATCTGCTTGATCTTGTTGGGTCGCATCGTCTCACACCTCCCGTATTCGTTCGTTCTGCAGCGGACTCGCTGGTGCTCCGCACGGCATCCGTATATCCGAGCGGCGGTTCATTGAGCGTTGCTTTTTTGGAGGGTGTAGTCGAACCTATTAATGCACCGCCTCCGCCAGCGGCCGCCCAATAGCGTGATCGTAGTGGGGGAGCGGCGACGGGTAGGGGCTTACTGCCTGCGAAGGACGACTGATAGGTTGTTTGCCGGCATCTCGTGGACCTCGGGCGTCCCGAAGCCATGAGAACGTGCGTAGTTGGCAACGTCTTCCAGATTGCGCACGCCCCACTCCGGGTTCTGCGTGCGGAGCTGACGATCAAATGCTTCATTGCTCGCGGCGGTGTGGTGGCCGTCGCGGCGGAATGGGCCGTAGAGGTAAAGCAGCCCGCCCGGATTGAGGATTTCGCTCGCCCCGCTGACGAGCCCCTCCGCCGCCGGCCAAGGGGCGATGTGGATCATGTTGAGGCACACGACGGCTACGGCTGATCTGATTGGCCACGGCCGATCCATCACATTGAGGTGCAGAGGTGCTCGAACGTTCGTGAGGCCCTGGTCCTTCACCCAACGCGCGATCGATAGCAGGCAACCTTCGTCGCGCTCGCTTGGCTGCCACGTGAGATAGGGCATGCGTTGGGCGAAATGGACAGCATGTTGCCCCGTACCGCTGCTAACCTCGAGCACGACGCCATGCTCAGGCAATAGCTCCTTGAGCAGTTGGGCGATGGGCTCCTTGTTGCGTTCAGCAGAAGGGCTGACGAGCCGGTTTCCGGCCAAGCCGCCCAGGTATTCATTCCGCATCGACGATCTCCATCTCTGATTTGGTTCGCGGCAGCTGCAAAATGCGGAGCACTAGAGCACTTCCATCCGATCGCTCTCGATCCTAGAGTATCCTTATCGGACCGCTGAAACACGAAGCGATTCCGTGCGGTCCGATGATGCTCTAGTGGCCGCCGGATGCGCCGCCAACTGGGGGAGGACGCCTCATAACCAGCGCCAGCACGGCCAGTCCCATGAACAGGAACGTCAGCAGCAGGAAGACGTCGGCGAAGCCCATAACGACGCCCTGACGGTGCACGATTTGATTGAGCTGCTTCAACGCCATGGCCTGGGCATCGCTGCCGAAGGACGAGAAGCGCTGCGTCAGGCTGTTTAGCGTCTCGAGAGCCGGCTGGCGCGACCAGGTGATGGCCTCGTGCAGCCGAGCCAGATGCAGGTCGGTGCGGTCATTGAGGATCGTGGTCAAGCCAGCCAGCCCCACCGCGCCGCCGAGGTTGCGCATCAGATTGTAAAGACCTGATGCGTTCTTCAGCCGATCTGCAGGCAGCGTACCGAGCGCGATGTTGTTGATTGGCACGATCGCCAGCATCAGGCCCATGCCGCGGAAGACCTGCGGCCAGAATAGTTCCCAGAAATCCCAGTCCTTGGTCAGGTAGGTCAGCCAGAAGGTGCCGAGCGCGAAGAGCAGGAAGCCGGTGATCAGCATGTAGCGCGGATCGACCCTGGCCGAGAGGCGGCCGGCCAAGGGTGCCGTGAGAAACATGGCGACGCCCGAGACGAATACGGTCTCACCGATCATCAGCGCGTCGTAGCCACGCACCTGACCGAGAAAAAGCGGATAGAGATAGGTCAGGCCATAGAGGCCGATGCCGAGCACGAAAGAGAAGAGACTCCCGAGCGCGAAATTGCGATCCGTAAAGGCACGCAGATCGACGATCGGATGTTTGGCGGTCAGCACGCGTGTGAAGAAGGCGATTGCCGAAAGCCCCGACACCCAGGCCATGAGCAGCACGCTATCGTCGCCGAACCAGTCGTTGCGCGGTCCCTCTTCCAGGACATACTCGAGCGCGCCGAGGAACCCTGCCATCGCCAACAGACCGACCAAGTCGAAGTTGCGGAGCAGCGACCAGTCCGGCGTGTCGAAATCGATGAGGATCAGAGCAGCTGCCGTGACGGCAATGCCGGGAATGATGTTGACGAAGAACAGCCAATGCCATGACAGGGCGTCGGTCAGATAGCCGCCAACCGTCGGGCCTATGGTCGGGGCGAGCGTCGCTACGAGACCGATCATGGGGCCGACCATGACCATCTTCGAGCGCGGGAAAATCAGGTAGGCAGTGGCGAAGACGGTCGGGATCATGCCGCCGCCAATGAAGCCCTGAACGGCGCGCCAGAAGATCATCTCGTTGATGCCGGTGGAGAGGCCGCACATCAAGCTCGCAGCCGTGAAGCCGCCGGCTGAAGCCGCAAACAGGATCCGCGTGCCGAGTGCCCGTGACAGAAATCCGGAGAGCGGGATCATCACCACTTCGGCGATGAGATACGAGGTCTGCACCCACGTGATCTCGTTCGCCGAGGCCGAGAGGCCGGCCTGGATCTCGGTCAGTGAGGCCGAGACGATCTGGATGTCCAGGATCGCCATGAACATGCCGAACGTCATGGCCAGGAAGGCAAGGAGACGGCGCGGATCGATGCGATCCTCAGCCGCCGCGCGGGGCGTCGATGACTGGAACGGCGTTGCCGCGGCGGTGGGACTGTCGGCCATGGCGACGTACTCCTCGGCTCGCGATCAGTTGGCGTTGGGCCGCACGCTGGCGCTCGACAACTTCTGCTCGGTAACGGGTGCACCAGGCTTAGTGTTCACGCTCACCACGACCGACATGCCTGGCCGCAGAAGGGACTGCTCGGCGACGGCCGCAGGCACCAGAATGCGAACGGGAAGCCGCTGCACGATTTTCGTGAAGTTGCCCGTCGCGTTATCCGGCGGCAGCAGCGAGAACACTGAACCCGATGCTGGCGCAACGCTTGCCACCCGACCCTCGATCTTGCGATCGGGGAACGCGTCAACTGAGATGCTGACCGGCTGGCCGGGATGCACCTTCGCGAGCTGCGTCTCCTTAAAGTTGGCGTCGATGTAAACCGCATCGAGCGGCACGAGGCTCGCAAGCCTCTGCGTCGGCTGAACGTAGTCGCCGACCTGAACTGCGCGATTGCCGATGACGCCGTCGAACGGCGCACGGATCAACGTGAAGGAAAGATCGCGCTCCGCCTTGGCGAGCGAGGTCTCGAACTGCTTCAGCGTCCGCCGCGCCTCTTCCTGCTGCGACTTGAGGACGCCGACATTTGCCGTTGCCGCTTCGATCGCTGCCTCCGACGCTTTCACGGAAGCGACGGCCTGGTCGTAGCCAGCCCGCGCCTGCTCCAGCAACTGCTGGCTGCTGACCTGGCGCGCCGCCAGATCCTGCTGACGCTTGAGTTCGAGGTCGGCCCGGGTCGCGCCAGCCTTTGCCGAGGCGAGCTGCGCCTTGGCTTGATCGACCGCAGCCTCCTGTGCTGCCGTCTGCTGGCCGAGGCGCTCGATCGTCGCGTGCTGCACGGCGATCTGGTCGCGCGCGGTCTGGACCGCGAGCTGGTAATCGCCGTCGTCGATGCGCGCGATCACGTCGCCGGAGGCAACGCGGGTGTTATCCGCCACGATGATGTCGGAGACGTAGCCGGAGACTTTCGGTGACAGGGTCGCGCTCTTGGCGCCGACATAGGCGTCGTCGGTGCTGACGAGATAGCGACCGGCCGTCCACCAGTAGTGGCCATAGTAGGCGCCGCCGCCGATGGCCGCCAAGAGACCCAAGGCAGCCAAGCCGCGGACGAGGGGCCTGCCACGGTGCGCCGCGGGAGGTGTCGTCTCACCCGGCTTTTGAGGGTTGGCCAGCTTGGCTCCGATCGGGGACGACGCTCCAATCTGGCTGCCCTCAATGGCTTCAGGCTTTCCCCTGCCCTCTGTAAGCTGTTGATCTTCAGACATAACCCGTTTCTCCCAAAGCACGATCGCCGTTGAAATTGACCGAACGGTTCGGTCATGGCGTGCTTGACGTAGGCGGGAACGAGGCTTATGTCAATGACCGAACGGTTCGGTTAAAGATCTTGTGATCTGGAAGCCGGGACAAGCGGAGAGGACACCATGTCGATGCCGTTGCAGGTAAAGCCTGCCCAAGAAGCACCCGAAGACAGTGCCAAGCGGCGGCAAATCCTCGAAGGGGCCCGTCGGACGTTCCTTGCCAACGGATTCGATGCGGCGAGCATGAACGAGATCGCTCGGGAGGCCGGGGTCTCCAAGGGAACTCTCTACGTATACTTCAAGAGCAAGGAAGAGCTGTTCGAGGCCATCGTCGAGGCGCAGAGCCGGGAGCAGGGCCAGCAGATCTTCAACCTCGACCGCGATGCCGACATCGAAAGCGAGCTAAGCCGGTTGGGCCGCGCATTCTCGAAGTTCATGTCGCGGCCGGGCGGCGTTTCCGAGCTAAGAACCGTCATAGCAATCGCGGACCGGATGCCGGAGCTGGGTGTCAGATTTTTCCTGGCAGGCCCCGCGCTTGGCATCGAGAGCTTGCGGAAGTATCTCGAGGACAAGGTCGCCGACGGCACGCTCGAGCCGCATGACTGCGAGGTCGCCGCAGCGCAGTTCATCGACGCCTGTGTATCGACGACCTTCAAGCCGATGCTATTCAACCATGCCGGCCCGCCGTCCGACGAGCGCGTCGCTCACGTCGTCGGCATGGCCGTGCGCGCGTTTCTTGCTGCGTATCGCAGGCGCTGAGAGCGGCCCGGCCATCATCCAGACAGGGGAGGCGACGACATGACTTTGGGACGAGATCTCGCATACGTTGCGCTGGTGGTGAACGACAGCGATGCCACGGCGGGCGTGCTCGGCCAGCATCTCGGCCTCAAGCGCAACGATATCGACGATGGTGCAGGGCAGCGCGTGCCGGTCTTTGCGATTGGCGAGAGTACGCTGGCGCTATTTCCGCAGGGTCATCCGGCTGTCGGTGGCGAGACACGTCCCGGCGTGCATCACATCGCGCTCGGCGTCGACCATATCGATGATGGCCTTGCGATCGCTGACAAGGCGGGGGTTTCGGCAATCGGCAAGCCCGAAACGGGACTCGGTACTCGCCGGCGCGTCGCGCTCGCTCCCGAGCGGACTGCCGGCATCAAAACCTGGCTCACCGAGCGCGTTGCGATCGACCGTGCGAACGCGCCGCTGATCGAACGGCTCGATCATCTCGGTGTCGCCAGCGCCGACAATCAGGTCGGGATTTCAGCGTGGACGCATCGGCTCGGCTGTCCGATCGAGAGCCAGCAGACAGACATGGAGGTGATGATCCCGGTCGAGAGCTTCACGTCCGACAAGCACGGCGTCGTTTATCACTCGCGCGAGCCGATCCCGGTCGGTGGCCTGCGCGTCGCTTTCATCACGGTTGGCGACACCGATCTCGAGTTCCTGCAGAACTTCGATCCACGCCAGAGGGGGGCCGTCGATCACGGCAGCTCAGGCACGACGCGCCAGGACCAAGGGGCCATTGCCAAGTTCGTTGCCGCGCGTGGGCCCGGCTTGCATCACGTCGCGATGAAGACTCCTGATATCAATGCGGTGCTGCGCGGCCTCGATGAGGCGGGTGTGCCCGTCATCGACAAGAAAGGGCGGCCGGGTTCTCGTGCGGGACTTATCGGCTTCGTACATCCCAAGGGAACGGGCGGTGTCCTGTTCCATTTCGATGAGCGACCCGGCTAGGTTAGGGAAAATGCTCACTTCAGCTCTAGCGCAGGTGCGGCAGCTTCGGCGCCCTTAGCGCCGTTGCCAAAATAATTCGTTGCGGCTGTCGGATTGGTTTGGGCCGCTTCGTCCTAGGACAGAGGCGCCCAAGCTTTGTTCGAGGAGACCCGCAATGAACACGCCCCAAATGCTCTGGACCGGTCGTGTGCTGACCGGCCTTTTTGCTCTGTTCATGCTCGGCGCTTCAGTCACGCCCAAGCTGCTCCAGATGCCCATAGCCGAGGAGACAATGGCTCAGCTCGGCTGGCCGGCCGGCTACGCGCTCATGATTGGCTTCATCGAGCTGGCCTGCCTCGCACTGTACCTGTTCCCGCGCACGAGCGTGCTCGGCGGCATGCTGATGATGGGTCTGCTCGGGGGCGCAATGGCCACTCAGATCCGCGCCGGTAGCCCGCTCTTCAGCCACATCCTGTTCAGCGTGTATCTCGGGCTGTTCATGTGGGGTGGGCTGTGGCTTCGCGATCCGCGCTTCAGGGCTCTGTTTCCCGTGACGCAAGAGTCGTCCGAGACGGCGACCCTCCAGATCCAAAACTAAGCTTCAAAACGAAAGGACAGTCCATGGCCAAAAACACGATTTGCGTTTGGTACGACAAGGATGCCGAAGCAGCAGCGCGCTTCTACGCCGCGACTTTCCCCGACAGCAAGGTGGGTGCCATTCACCGCGCGCCGAGCGACTATCCATCCGGGAAGGCAGGTGACGTGCTGACGGTTCTATTCACGGTCGCCGGCATTCCCTGCCTCGGCCTCAACGGTGGACCGGCCTTCAAGCACAACGAGGCCTTCTCGTTCCAGATCGCCACCGACGATCAGGAAGAGACCGATCGCTACTGGAACGCCATCGTCGGCAACGGCGGCCAGGAGAGCGCCTGCGGCTGGTGCAAGGACAAGTGGGGCATCTCCTGGCAGATCACGCCGCGCGAGCTGACAGACGCCATGGCGGCCGGCGGCGCTGAAGCCAAGCGCGCGTTCGAAGCGATGATGACCATGAAGAAGATCGACGTCGCTGCAATCAAGGCAGCGCGACGCGGCTGATTTTCACGTGTTGCCGCACGATCCATCCGATGGCGTGGACGACCATGCCATCGGATATTGGCTGGACGAGCTGGATTGGCGACTTTGTCAGCCGGCGTTGTCGCCGAACCCGGTCGAGCTCGGAACCGCAGTTAGGGCTCGCGCATGCGCTTGCGGAGATCCGCCACAGCGCGCCCAGCGAGCCTGCCGAACTTCGACGCCTTAGTCTCGGGCTCGAGCTCCACCTGTCCAGCTTCGAACTCCGCCAACCATAGGCGCAGTTTGACGCGGTCCTCGGGCGAAAGCTTCGCGATAGCCTGTTGGATATCTTCCAGGGTCATCCAAGAAGAATAGCACCTCGACCTCGCGCTTTGAACACCGCACAATCGACAGAAACAGCCGTTGTGCGCGCGAGGAAGGGGCGCGGCAACTCATCGAGACTAGCCCGATGGCCAGTACACATCGTCTGGCGAAAAGAGGTTCTGGAACAGGCCGTTAGAGCAACCAGCGCCGAAGAGCCCCGGGGTTCGCGGCTATATACGGAAGTGGCGCGCCATGCAGGACGAAACTGCGAACACCTATGTCATTGAAGTTTCGATATAAATTTTCCTCAGGGTAGCGTATTGGCCGAGCAGACGATATGGCAAGAATGATCTGCTGATAGCCGCCCACGCCGTGCGGCTGGTGCCGCCCTTGTGACCGCCAACACGGACGAATTCAGCCGCGTGCGTAGCTTGCGTGATCGGTTGCTTTGCTTGGCTAGGCGCGCTGGCTTGCGAAGGATGGCTTTGAGTTCGAGGCCGCGATTTTGCATAGTGCGTCGCGAAACGGGGCGGGCAGCGTTTCTGAGGCCTGGCGTGCGCTTTTTGTACAGGATACGGCTGCCTTCAATCGGAAAAGCCACGAGCCGCCAAACATACGTCGGATCCTGGAAACTGATCGGGATGGCCATCGAGCAACGGAAATTTGCGCCAATACACAGATCCTGCACATAGGGCTCGCCTTGCGGCTGTAGGATTGCGTTATAATCAGGCCAAATCCAGGGGGCTTGATGGAGGGATGGCTTGTCATACTGGGCGTCGGTTACCTGATCTGGCGCCTCTTCGGCCGCCGGAAGCAACCGCTCAACACGCCATCGCTGCCCTCTGCTGAGCCTTTCGTGCGAGCCAATCCACCTCCGTCGCTGGTGCCTCAATCCAGGCGAAATCGCCCTCCGCAAGTCTCCCCTAGGCCTCAGCGCGTTGAATGGGTACCCGCAGGTCGCCCAGCAGAAGTCCTTGGGTTTAAAATACCCAACGGCCTCGTCTATGTCGGTACGCCCAGCCGTCGACAAGATGGCAATCGAAACACTGCCCACATCCTCGACCCGTCTCGTTCTATTAGCGCATCCCGGCCCGATGTGGAGGGCGCGACCATGTTTTATTGGCCGCACTTTGGGGAGATAAGTCCCTCAGCTCGCCTCGCTCAGCTGGAGTGGCAGTCAACCGGTCGACGTGATCCGAAATTCGGCATTGGTCACGTCTTTCTGTTCTTCTATGGCCTGGAGTACCGGATTTTCGTCGATAAAGCCCTCGCCGAGCTGCCCGCCATCGAGACCGAGGTCACGGAACTTCTCAGGTTCTACAGCGCCAACAACTCCTTCTCGGGCTATGCTGGCAATCTTCTTGCCGCAATCCGGATCATGTCACAGCGAGTGATGTCGACGCCGGATCTGACCCTCGACAGTGCAGCCAGCTCGCATATGGGCTTGGATTTTCGCGTGGCCTTGGCAAAGAGGCTCAACGAAGGCCCGCTAGATGGACAATGGCTTCTGGCTTGGTATCTGAGACATCCTGAAAAATCGCTCAGAACGCCGGCCACCCGATGCTTTGAGGAGTTCAAGACTCTGTTTCTGGCGAGGTTTGCCGCGCAATACCCCAAGGGACTTCACGTCAGGCAATCCTCGCGTTGCCTTGACCTCCAGTATCAATCGGCAAGCGGAGCCTTCACGAAAGATTTGTCGGAGTGGGCACGTGGGCTTTCTGATCCGCTGTCGACCACTGCTCCTATGAAGGTTGCCGTCGAGCTTGCGCTCGAATGCTGTGACGCATTGGGCGCCTACAGCAGGCATATCGGCCGCAACCCCGATTCGGCCGGAAGTATTGGCGCACGCATGCTGCTCCCCAGCGAGCTGCGGCAATCTTTAACCGCAGACCCAGGCTTACAGGGCGTCAAGCAGTCTCTGGCACGACTGCTCGTACAAGACATCGCACAGGTGCCATTATTTGAGCTTCTTAAGCTCACATCGCTGCCGGCGGAGCCGGACAAAAGGATCCCACCAGCGATCGGGGCGCGCCTCTCCGATGCATTGGCAAGTCTCGACGTCGGGATGGAGCCGGACGTTCGTTTTGGGGGAAAGTTGCCCGCTGCGAATTCAGCCGTAACAATCTTCAATGCGCCGGGTGGCGCCAAAATCGATCCTGCGCGAGCTGAGCTTCCAACAGCCCGCGTCGTCGTGGAGGTCGCGGTACTCGCGGCCTCGGCTGAAGGGAATGACGAAAAGGCAGGACTGCGTTCCGTACTGGTTGATATCGAGAAGCTGCCCAACCTGACACCGGCAGAGCGATTGCGATTGTTCGCGTACGTGTACCACCTGAGCCGACAGGAGCACACCAAGGCATCGGGATGGCAGCGGCTGGCGGGTCGATCGTTAGATGAACGCGAGCGTATTGCCCAAGTGGCCGTGGGCGCTTTGACGGCAGACGGGCGCATCGAGGCGTCTGAGATCAAGTTCGCTGAACGTCTCTACAGCGCTCTCGGAATCCCTTCGCAACGGCTCTACGCAGACCTGCATAAGCAAATCAGCGACGAGCCGAGAACGGTCTCTCCGGCGGACTTGGATGGCGGGGGCGTCATCATACCCGCGCGTCCGAGTAGCGTATCCGAGACGCGGCCGGCGCGCAGCAATGGGCACGCTCTACCCATCCCGACTGACGACAAACATCTACCGGCGGCCTCGCCTGAGCCGCCCACGGCCGTTGCTCCGGCGTCGCGTTCGCCAGGTTCGCAACAGGTGATTGTCAACAAGAAGCGCCTGCACCGGACCCGTCACGAGACGGCCCTAGTGCGCGACATCCTGAATGAGATCTACGCGGCTGACGATGTCGAGACCGCAAGCGCCTCAACTGTGAGCATTGAATGTGAAGTACCACGCCGATTTCACGGTCTCGACCGCGGTCACGAGGAGCTGGTCGTCCTCTTCCTGGAGCGCGACGGCCAAGTCGATAGGTTTGATTTCGAGAACCAGGCCAAACGTCTCGGGTTGTTCACCGACGGTGCGTTGGAGACTATCAACGACTGGTCATTCGGCCACTTTGAAGAAGCGCTCGTTGAAGACGGCGACCCGATGATGATACCGCCACGCTTATTGAAGCAACTCAAAGAGATGACATTGCCATCATGACCGCGCCCATCCGACCGCGTGACCGCGACACCATCATCCAGGCCCTAAGCGCAGGCGTAGTGCCTCGCGTGGGCTTGCAGCACATCCAGGTCGGACGCGTCAGCGAGGTCAAGGCGGCCATCCAGGATATCGACCGCATCGCCGACAAAGGAGGTGCGTTCCGTGTCGTGATCGGTCCCTACGGAGCGGGCAAGACATTCTACCTGAACCTTATTCGATCACTTGCCCTCGAGAAGCGTCTGGTGACCATGCACGTCGATCTGGCTCCAGACCGCAGGCTTCACGCTTCTGGTGGTCAAGCGCGCAACTTATACCAGGAAGCCGTGCGCACGATGTCGACGCGAGCCAAGCCGGACGGTGGCGCTCTGCAAAGCGTCGTCGAACGGTTGATTGGGGACGCCAACCAGGCCGCAGCCCACGCAAGCAAATCCACAGATGCGATTATCCAAGAACGTCTGGCGCCACTTCGAGACTACAATGGTGGATTCGATTTTGTCGCCGTGGTCAGTGCGTTCTGCCGAGGTCATGCCGAGGGTAACGATCAGCTCAAGTCCGATGCCGTACGCTGGCTGCGCGGCGAGTTTACGACCAAAACCGACGCCCAAAGGGCGTTGGGCGTCAGAACCTTCGTCGATGACGATACCGTCTACGATCACCTGAAGCTGCTCTCTGTGTTTGTCCAGGCGGCCGGCTATGCGGGCCTGCTGGTCATTCTCGACGAGATGGTCAACCTCTACAAAATGCAGCACAGCGTCTCGCGCCAACAGAATTACGAACAAGTCTTGCGGATCCTCAATGACGTCCTACAAGGCGACGTGAAAGGGCTTGGGTTCTATCTGGGCGGGACGCCCGAGTTCCTTATGGACACCCGTCGCGGCCTTTACAGCTACGCCGCGTTGCAATCCCGGCTCGCGGAAAACCCGTTCAGCAGCGATGGCCGTGTCGACTTTTCCGGCCCCGTGTTACGGCTTGCCAATCTGACTCCAGAAGACCTGCATGTTCTGCTTGAGAACGTGCGCCGTGTTTTTGCGTCCGGTGACGACTCCAAGAACCTCGTTCCCGATGAGGCCATTGAAGCCTTCATGGCCCACTGCAACAAGCACATCGGAGATGCATACTTCCAGACGCCGCGCAATTCGGTGCGTGCGTTCGTCCAGATGCTGTCGACGCTAGAGCAAAACCCATCCACCGCATGGTCCGACCTTATTGTCAGGACTTCGCTGGAAAGGGATACCGAACCAGCGGGAGACGGAGACGATGAGCTCACAACCTTCAAACTCTGAGCCGTCTCCCTTCGATCGTCTCAGCGATAGGGTCCAGCATTGGATCTGGGACAAAGGGTGGAGCGAGCTCCGCGACATCCAGGCGAAGGCGATTGGAGGCATCCTGGATAGCGAGGATGATGTGATCCTTGCGGCGACGACGGCCGCAGGCAAGACAGAGGCTGCGTTCCTGCCGATACTGAGTACGACTGCTTCAGAGAAGATCGACAGTTTTGCCGTTCTTTACCTAAGTCCCCTCAAGGCTCTCATCAACGACCAGTTCCGCCGGCTGGAGGACCTGTGCGAGCGGCTGGAGCTTCCCGTCATCAAGTGGCATGGGGATGCCTCGGCCGCGGCGAAGGCCAAGGCGATGCAAAAGCCCAGAGGCGTCGTCCTCATCACGCCGGAATCGTTGGAGTCCTTGTTGGTGCGGCGGGGGCCAGACGTGAGACGCATGGTCCACGATCTTCGCTTCATCGTCATCGACGAACTGCACGCATTTCTATCCGGCGAACGCGGCGTTCACCTCGCGTCACTTCTAAAGCGTCTCGACGCGACCGCCGGCAGACGCATCCGGAAGGTTGGTTTGTCAGCGACGATAGGCGATTTCGCGCTCGCGCAGTATTTTCTCAATCCGAATGGGCCACAGACCGTCCGGTTGATCGAAAGCTCGCTCGGCCAGCCCGAGCTCCGCCTCCAGGTGAGAGGCTATCGAGAGCCCGATCCGGAGCGGGAGGGCCGAAAGCCCGAGCAAGAACGGCTAGTTCCGGCACAGACCGCGATCGTTGGGCACGTTTATCAAGCGCTACGCGGTCGCAACAACCTCATTTTCGCATCGCGGCGGCAAGACGTTGAAAGCGTCGCCGACGCGCTGGGTCGCCTTAGCGAAGACAAGCGCGTACCGAATGAGTTCTTCCCTCATCACGGGAGCCTCTCGAAGACTTTGAGAGAGGAATTGGAGGAGCGTCTCAAGTCCGGCGAACTGCCGACCACGGCCGTTGCCACGACGACACTCGAGCTCGGTATTGACATCGGGTCCGTCGCCTCTGTCGCGCAGGTTGGACCTCCGGCTTCGATCGCAGGCCTACGCCAGCGACTCGGGCGCAGTGGCCGCCGCGAAGGTGAACCGTCTGTCTTGCGCATCTACGTCCGAGAACCCGATCGACCTGCCGAGGACGATCCATTTGAACTTCTGCGGCTCGAACTCGTCCAAGCAGTCGCGGCAGTCAATCTTCTCGTCTCGAAGTGGGTTGAGCCAGGCGGGAGCCACGGTCTGCACCTGTCAACGCTATTGCATCAGACCTTGGCCTATATTTGCGAGCGAGGCGGGGCACGCGCCAGAGAGATGTTCGAGCTGATCTGCGGCCCCGGGCCATTCGCGCAGGTATCGGATCACGACTATGCCGCACTACTCAGGGCCATGAACGAGGCAAAACTCATCGAGCAATCCCCGGATGGGATCCTGATGCTCGGGCAGGTCGGAGAGTCGATTGCAAACAGGTTCGATTTCTATGCGGTCTTTATGACTGACGACGAGTACCGCATCGTCACCGACCAGCGGACGCTTGGTACTGTGCCCGTATTCAATCCACTGCGCGAGGGCGATTTCCTCACGTTCGCTGGGCGTCGCTGGATAGTTTTGAGCATCGACGACCGGGCAAAGGTGGTCATGGTCAGGGCGGCGCCGGCCGGGCGAGTACCCCAGTTCCCTGCCCAAGAGGGTGTGCCACTGCACGACAAGCTCGTGCATGAGATGCGGGCGGTTTATGAAAGCGGCGAGAACTACCCGTTCCTTGACCTGGTTGGAAAGACGTTGCTACAGGAAGCGCGTGACGCGTATCGCCAGCTTGATCTTCACAGCCGACAGCTATTGAATGTCGGGGACGATATTTATCTTTTCGTTTGGCGGGGGACCAAGGCAACCGAGACCCTGCGGTTGGCTTTGGCTTCACAGGACATCCGCACCGAAGCCTACAGCATCGGGCTTCATGCCAAGTACTGCGAGCTAGACAAATTCAAGAGCGCATTGAATAGCATTTTCCAGCGTCCGCCTACCGCCCATGCCATCGCTGCGTTCGCCGAACCACTCCGGCGCCAGAAGTACGATGCTCACTTGCCTGATGAGATGCTTCGGGACGCATTTGCCCGCACACGCGTCGACGAAAACATTCTGAAAGCCCAAAATTTGCTTCCGCAACCTATCTCATAACAACTAACGAGTCCCCCGCTCACACGAACCACGTTTAGCAACTGCACTAACGATTAGGAGCACAAATCGGTTCTTCGCGAAGGGATACAGCCATGCGGGTTTTCGAAGACGGATTCGTCCTGAGCGCGACCGATCTGGTCAGCTATCTCAACTGCCGGCATTTGTCGGACCTCGATCGGGCCGTGGCGGAAGGCGCGCGTCCAAAGCCCAAATCCTGGAATCCGCTGCTGGAAGTGTTGTGGGAGCGTGGTGCAATTCATGAGCAGAACTACGTCGAGCACCTGAAGGCAAGTGAACTCGATGTGATCCGCATCGAGGGCGTCGATGTAGACCCTGAGGCCGTCGCGGCGACTATCGAGGCCATGCAGCACGGCGTGCCGGTGATCGTGCAGGGGGCGCTGGCGAATGGCAAGTGGAGCGGCCGCGCCGATATACTGAGGCGCGTGGTGGGACAAAGTCGGTTTGGCGATTGGTCCTATGAGCCGATTGATACCAAGCTGGCGCGCGAGACCAAGGCCGGCGCTATCCTGCAGCTCTGTGTCTATGCTGATCTGCTGACGCAGGCGCAGGGCAGCACACCGGAATACGTGCACGTCGTCGCTCCCTGGACCGACTTCAAGCCGTTCCACTACCGCCACACGGACTACGCCGCCTACTTCCGGCGTGTGCAGCGAGGACTCGAGGCCTCCCTGCTGGAGCAGCCGTCCGTCGTAAACTATCCAGATCCAAAGGAACATTGCGATATCTGCCGGTGGTGGGAGACGTGCGACAAGCGGCGCCGAGATGACGATCACCTCTGTCTCGTGGCCGGCATCAGCAAGCTGCAGATCAACGAGCTGAAGGCGCGTGGTACCGATACGGCGGAAAAGCTGGCGTCAGTTCCACTTCCGTGGCCCTGGAAGCCAGACCGCGGCTCGGCCCAGGCCTATACACGCGTGCGCGAGCAGGCCCGCATCCAGGTGGAGGCGCGCAAGAGCGGTACGAGGTCACTCGAGCTAATGGCTATCGAGCCGCGTTTCGGCTTGACGCGGCTGCCGGAGCCTTCAGCCGGCGACATCTTTCTTGATCTGGAAGGCGATCCCTTTGTCGGCGAGCATGGTCTTGAGTACCTTTTCGGCTACGTGACCGTGGAGGGAGGTCAGCTTCTTCACCATCATGACTGGGCGCTGACGCGCACCGACGAGAAGCAGGCGTTCGAGCGCCTCGTCGATTTCGTGATAAAGCGATGGCAGCGTCATCCCCATCTTCACGTCTATCACTACGCGCCGTACGAGCCTGGCGCGCTCAAACGGGTCATGGGCCGCTATGCCACGCGCGAGGAGGAGATCGACCGCATGTTGCGGGCTGGGCTGTTCGTGGACCTCTATCAGGTCGTGCGGCATGCGTTGCGAGCGAGCGTAGAGAGCTATTCTATCAAGCGGCTCGAATACTTCTTCGGGTTCGAGAGGCAAACCCCGCTTGCGGATGCGAACGCTGCGCTCGCACGACTGCAAGCGCATCTAGAGCTTGGAGACGCGCCGGCCATCACCGAGGAGACGAAGGCGGTCGTGCTCGCCTACAACGGCGAGGACTGCCGATCGGCACTGGCGCTGCGCAACTGGCTCGAGGAGCTACGGGCCAAGCAGCTGGCCGCAGGCTCCGACATTCCTCGTCCCGCGCCAGGGGACGGTGCACCGAACGAGAAAATCACTGATTGGCTGCTCAAAGTCGAGAAGATCGTAACCGCGCTCACAGCCGATATTCCGGCCGATAGCAGCGAGCAGAGCCAAGAGCAGAGCGGCAAATGGCTGCTGGCGCATATTCTCGATTGGCATCGGCGGGAGCAGAAGGCGGTGTGGTGGGAGTACTTCCGGCTCGGATCCCTTTCGCAGGATGATCTCTTCGATGAGAAGTCCGGGCTTTCCGGCCTAACCTTCATCGGCGCTGTGGGCGGAACCGCCAAAGCGCCGATCCACCGTTACGGTTTCTTGGCGCAAGAAACGGATCTGCGCGGCGGAGAGCCATTACACCAAACAGGCGGCAACAAGTACGGCTCTGTCGAGGCCATCTCGTTCGAAGACCGCACTATCGACATCAAGAAGCGCCAGGACACTGCAGCCACGCACGCCGGTGCCGTGTATGCCCATGATGTGGTCGATACCAAGGTGATGGCCGAGGCCCTAGTGCGCATCGGCGAATACGTCGTGCAGCACGGGCTGACTGGGAGCGGGCCATACCAAGCGGCCCGCGATCTGCTCCTCAAGGCGGCGCCGCGTATCGGCGGGGAAGCATTGAAGATGGACGGCGAGACGCCACTCGATGCGGCCTTGCGGCTATGTGCGCATCTCGATGGTGGCATTCTGCCGATCCAGGGACCGCCCGGTGCGGGCAAAACCTATGTTGGCGCCAACATGATTGTCGAGTGTGTGCGGCGCGGTCAGACCGTTGGCATCACCGCGAACAGTCACAAGGTCATTCGCAATCTCATCGATGAGACGATCAAGATCTCAGAGGAGCGCGAGGTCGCGCTGCAATGTGCGCACAAGGCAGCCGAGTCTGAAGAACCGCAACACAAGCTCTCTTTCCCCAAGAAGAACGAGAACTTGCTGGGCGCATTGGGCGGAGCGGTGCAGGTGGGTGGCGCGACAGCGTGGGTTTGGGCAAGGCCGGATGCCGCCGATACCCTGGACGTGCTGTTCGTTGATGAGGCAGCGCAGATGTCGCTGGCCAATGTGCTAGCAGTGTCGCCGTGCGCGAAGACTGTTGTCCTGATCGGCGATCCTCAGCAACTCGATCAGCCCATGCAGGGCAGCCATCCGGAAGGAACGGATGTGTCGGCGCTCAATCATCTGCTCGGCGGATTGCAGACCATTCCGGAGGGCAAAGGTCTGTTCCTGGCAGAGACCTGGCGGCTGCACCCGGACATCTGCGCATTCACATCCGAGCTATTCTATGAGGGCAAGCTCAGGTCGCGCGATGAGCTCAAGAAGATGTGCGTCAAAGGCGGCGCACCGCTCACCGGTGCCGGGCTTTTCTATCTGCCGGTTGTTCATACAGGGAACCAGAATTGCTCGCCTGAAGAGGCCGACGCCGTCAAGTTGCTGGTCGATCACGTGCTGGCGGATGCACCGACCTGGATCGACAAAGACGGGAAGGAACGGCCGCTAACGCTTGCCGACATCATCATCATCACGCCCTACAATGCGCAGGTGTTCGAGATCCAACAGCGGCTGCCCGGCGCTCATGTCGGCACGGTCGACAAGTTCCAGGGCCAGCAGGCCGCGATCGCAATCTACTCAACAGCCACATCGAGCAATACGGATGCACCACGCGGCATGGAGTTCCTGTACAGTCTCAACCGCTTCAACGTCGCGACGTCCCGGGCCAAGTGCGTCCCGGTATTGGTGAGCTCACCAGCGGTGTTCGAAGTGGAATGCAAGACTCCACGGCAGATCCAGCTGGCCAATGCCTTCTGCCGTTACCTCGAGATGGCAAAAATTATCGATCCAGAGGGCTTCAGCGCTTTGCCAGCAAGGCGCTCGTAGGCTGGAATGAGCAGCTGTGCATATTTGTCAACGCGTAGCTTAGCTATCTAGCCGTTGCGGCCAAATCTAGCGCAGGCATCTACGCAGCGTCGCTTGTCAGACTCAAGCACTCAAGATGGCTCGAACTCTATGACCGGATGCCGCTAGGACGACGATGACCTCGTTCTCTGCATGGGTTCGATGGGAGGCCGTCTCCGCGACGATCTAAAGCCTATCTTCGGTCGGACCGCACACGTTCTTTGCAGTCGGCGCCAGACACCACTGCCATTAAGTGATACAGCAGCGGGAATGTGCGAGAGCTAGTACAGAAAGCTCTCAACCTGTCGCCCCATAGTAGCGGCGCAGTTCGGAACTCGAGAGATCGCCGGTGGCTGTCCGCTCCGCCTCCTCGACGATCCTCTGCAGCATCTCGCGTTGCGTTACTGCGTAACGCAGTGCTAACCGCTCCAGCGCACGCTTGGTCGCGGTCGAGACGATCATGTTCAAGCGCGCACTGTCGAGCGTGTCAATCTCGTCGAGGTGTCTCCGCCGGTACGCGGCCTGTCGCTCTGCTCCGCTTGCCGCTCTCGCACGTCGCCTACCTTTGTTCGCCTTCGAACGCATATATCTACCCGTCACGTTACTGCGTAACGATAGTTACTCTCGACCGAGTGCGCCAGCAAGCGTCCGACCGACGTTCCATAGCAGGGGAACAATCAAGCAGCTGTGCATCGTCGGATGGGCGCGTTACGCAGTAACGATATGGCCTGCATCGTTTGGAGAAATGCAATCAATCAAGGATCATCGATACTGGCTGAGGGCAGAGCAGATCCGACCATATGGAATGCGCTCCTGCTCCAGCCGAACACCAGTCCCGAAGCGATTGAGTCGGATGTCGTCGTAAGTGGCACGCTCGCTGCTATCGAGGTGGCGTAGGTCGGCGTGATGCGACGCACTCTCGAACGTCCACAGCGCGCGATACGCCAACAAAGTCTCTCGATCCATCAGCAGCGATCGGGCCTGCGGAATGAGTGCGCGCAAGCGGTCGAGGATGGCAAAGCCGTGGGTGTCGATATCGCCCCAATAGATCACGGTCCGGGAGCCGAGCCATCGGGCCGCCGCAAGCCGCTCCACCCCATAGCCTCCGCCGAAGATGACGAGGCTTTCCGGGACCTGGGGAAAGGCGAGCGCCGTCACCTCGTTCTCGACGATGAAAACGCGGCGCACGGCGATGTCTGAGCTCGCGAATTCAGATACTGGCACGGACACATCCGTAAGGCCGGCAATCGCCAAATTAGGATCAAGTAGGCGGAACCGGATCAGTGCAGGTTTAGCCGCCAGCCCATAGCGCAGCTCGAACTGATGAGCACCAGTGGCCGACCGCTCGATGGCATTGTTCGGCAGAACGATATCGAGTAGCTCGCCGAGAAGGGCTTTGCGTCCCTCAATGAACTTGGTGTCAACGCCGGGGACATCGATCTGCCGGACGTAAAGCCCGGCTCTCGGATGGGCGACGAACCAGGCGACCACATCGAGGATCCGTGCCCACTCTGCATCGTGCGCCAGGAGCGTCAGCGGTTTGCGCGCCATCCACCCTAAAAGCATCGGAAAACGGGCGAGCGTGGTTTTTGCAAGCTCCGCAAAACGGTCGGCATCCATCTCTCGCCCGACAAAGGAAAGTGCGTCATCGAGCGACGGCAGGATCAGATCTGACGGCAATCGATTGCGGCCCAGTGCGCGGGTGTTGATGTCCTGCCACCGGATCTCGAAGCCTGATCCAGTCGCGGTCCTCGATGCCGCATCGAGTGATCTGACCCAGTCACGGACCGCCTCGAACCTCGATCCAAGCTCGCCGGCCGAGGGAGCACGCAGCCGCAACCGGTAAGGAAATACAACGGGCGGTGAAACAGGTATCGAGGCATCGTCTGGAGGGGCGGAAGGGGAAGCGGCAGTTGCCCCCGCAAGCTCCTGCAGGATGCACCCCAACAGCAGCCCGCGACTCCACAGGCGCTCGATCTCGGCGCGAATATCTGCCGATGTGGTCCAAGTCATCATCGCGCCGTCACGCTGAGGAGGAGTGCTTGACAGACGCAGTCCTGCTCCTCTTCTCCTCGCGATACTCCTCGATCGTCATGTTACGCAGTAACGAGTGCTTGCTGTCCTCGTTGTGCACGAAACCGACCGCCGCCACATGCGGCTCGATGACATGGATCTTCTGCAGGGGCGTCGCAATGAGCAGCTGCAAGCCCATCTTCTGAAACAGAATGAGGCCGAATTCGGCGGCTTCATCGGAGCCCCGGCCAAACGCCTCGTCGATCATGACGAAATGGAACGCGCGTGACCGCTCGGCGCCCTTGTCGAGCCCAAACTGATAGGTAAGGCTCGCCGCCAGGATCGTGTAGGCAAGCTTCTCCTTCTGGCCGCCTGACTTGCCGCTGGAGTCGGAGTAGTGCTCCCGCTCACTGTTATCGCTACGCCAACGCTCGGATGCCGAGAACTCGAACCAGTTGCGAACGTCCGTGACCTTCCGGGTCCATCTTTGATCGAGCTCCGTCAGCGTGTCACGCCCGCGGAACCGCTCAATGACGCGCTTCACCTCCAGAAATTTTGCCTCGGCATAGGCGTTGTCCTCACTGCCCGTCAGAGTGTTCTCTGTGCACTTCCGCAAGTCCTGCTGGAACTCACGGATCTCCGCATCAGGGTTAGACGTCGGCTCGACGGAGATATAGGTGCCGTCGTGATAGTCAATGTCGCGCAGCGAGGCATTGATTGTCTCGATCCGATCGCGGATGGTGCGTTCCTCCTCCCTCAGCTTCGACTGAAAGCCGGCAACCTCACGAATCGCATTCTCGTTGAGCAGCGCCTTGAAGCGCTCCTCGAAGCGTGGCAGCCCTTCCTCACACAACGATGTCAGCATCCTGCGGTACTCGTCTGCAGCATCCACCGACGCATCGACGTCGCGTGTCTCTTCCTGATACTGATTGCCATAGTCGCGCATGGTCCGCACCAGGCGTTCTCCAAGCGCACGCAAGCTCGCCTGCCGCGTATCGATGCGGTCCTGAAGCGCCTTGCGGACATCGCTTTCCCGGCTGTTGCAGTTCTCTATGGTGAGCTTCTGCTGGCCAAGGACCTCGGCGCGCAACGGATCGAGGGTGGGGCGAGCCTGCGCCAGCTGCTCGTCGGACACATTCGAAATGTCTTCCTCGGCCGCGGCGCGCCGTCGCTGCAGCTCGTCGCGCCGCTCCGACAGCTTGGCCTCCTCACTCGTCGCGGCTTCAAGCTTCGATCTGAGATCGCGACTTTCAGCTGCGGCATCCTGCTGACGGGCACGGAGCGCCTTAAGAATGTCCGATCCTTCGGTCAAAGCGCGCCGCTCCTCTTCGAGAGCGTCGATATCGAGCGCTACGGAAGCCCAGTCGATGTCGGAAAAACTCTCATAAGCGCTCAACTTCTCAAATTGCCCAGTCTGGTCCGTCAGCGCCCTGATTCTGGCTAACACTCCTGCGACCTCGTCCGCGAGGGCTTGGATCGATGACTGCATGACCCTTACCTCGGCTTCGAGCGCCGCGATTTTCGCCGTGTTCGACCATCCGAGGACGTAACGCGTACGATCATCTATGCGATGACGATCGTCCTTCTCGTGCCGGTACCCGCCCATCTTGATCTGCCCACTGCGCGTGACGGCTGTCGACTCCCGGCGAAACTCCTCGATGCTGTTGCAGCAGATGTGGTTGAAGCGGCGGTCGACCTCGCGCTGCAGCCACTGGTAGAGCGGCGTATCATCCCTGAGCCGCAGCTTCTCTGACAGTGCCTTGGGGTCTCGCCGTGGTCTTTGGGCCGGCACATCCTCCAGGACACGAAAGTATACGAGCCGCGCGGCGATGTGCGTGCGGTCGACCCAGGCGGCGACCGTATCGTAGAGCCGCTCCGGCACCAGCAACGTGTTGGCGAAGCTGTGCAGCAATCGCTCGGCGGCACCCTCCCAGTCGGCCGCCTCCTTGCGCACCTCGATCAGCTCGCCGGCGAAAGGCATAGTGTCCGACGCGACGCCGACCTCCTGGCACAACCGTTCGCGCAGCGCGATCATTGGCGCCGGCAAATTGGAGCGCCTTTGCTTGAGTGAAGCGATCTCGGCGATGTGCTTGTCGTGAAGCTCGCGCTTGTCCCTCAGTGCCATGCCTTGCTCGACACGGCGGTTTTGCAGCTCGCTCTCCTCCTCGCGTATGGCCAGAAGCTGCCTACGAGCATCCGCGAGACTATCCGCGAACTGTTCCGGCGATTCTGGAACGACGATGCCGCACGCTGCAGCAAGCTCACCGTACGCGTTTGCGCGACGCCTGCGGTCGTCGCGGGTGACCATCCTCTGCCTGATCTCAAGCTCGATCTGGCCGAGGCGTTCCCCACCATTGGCATTGATATCGCGTTCCAATGCAAGCCGCGCCTGCTCGTTCTCGCCTTCCTTGACGCGAAGGCCGGCAATACGCTGCGCCAGACGCGCCAGATCGCTATCGAGCGAGGCAGCGCGCTCGTCGATCAGGGCGCACAAATCCGCAGCCATATAAGCCTTCAGCGCGTGCCGGGCGTCGGTCATTCGTGTAACATGCTGCGCGATCTCGGCATGCCGATCGCAATCGGCGACTATGGGGGTGAGCCGCTCGATCTGATCACGCGCCTTCACGACCTCGCTGTGCGCGCGCGTCAAATCATCGAAATGGCGGATCATATCCTTGATGCGGACGTCGACCGGAAACGGCTCCAGCATGTGACTGCGCACGAAGCCGGTAAGGTCGCCGACCGTCTTCATTGAGACGGTCTGCAGAAACAAATCGATCGCCTGCTCTCCGGCAATGCCGAAGCGGCGGCGAAAGTCGGCGCCGTAGGACGGGTAGCTCTCGTAAACTTCGGTGCCCGGCCGTTTCCGCAAACGCTTCCTGAGCGCGCCGATATCCCGGCCGAACCCGCTGAAGTGCTCCTGAATGGAAAGCGCACCCTCCGCGACCACGTAGAAGCGCGCCGGCTGTCCGTGCTGCTCCCTGAACCAGAACACCTGGGCAAGCGTCGTCGTCTCGCCAAAGCCCGCGTTGTGGAACCGCCCGAGAATAACGGCATAGGTCGAGCCGGTTGTGCGCAATGAGACCGGCTTGGCGCCGCCGGTCGCGGCGCGCTCGCTCTTATAGGTGCCGAGCACATACGAGCGCAGATCACGCTCGTCGCGATCGGCCTGGCCAGCCTTGTTGTAGTTGATGCGGTGTGCCGGTACGAGCAACGTCGTGATCGCATCAATCAGTGTCGATTTACCGGCGCCATTCTGGCCAGTGAGGAGCCCGTTGCCCCCCATGAGATCAAGCCGCCATACGTGCTTGTGGAATGTACCCCAATTCAATACCTCGACGGACATCAACCGCACACCTGGATGCGCCAACGGCTGTTGCTGCTGCGCCGTCTTCCCGCTCGGGCCGATGTCGATCGGCGGTTCGGGCGCTAACAGGTCATGCAGTTCGTTCATGCGTCCTCCGCCAATTCCTGTTTCGATCTGGTGTCAACGGCGTAGGCGGCCAGCCGCTGGTCAAACTCGCTCAGCCATTGGGCATTGACGAAAGCCGCCAGCACGCGGCGAATCTCGAACGTGTCCCCGCCGCGCTTGATCGCACGCAAAAAACCGAGCTGGACGATCCTGTCGATATCTCGATCGAGCTTGTCGGCCTGTTTCGCCTCATTGCTCGTCTGTCGCGAGAAATGGCGAACGAGATCGTGGATCTCATCGCGCGTCAGAACGAGCTGGGTGTCGCCGTTGCTGGCGTCCGTCTCCGCGAGGCGACGGCGCAGGAGTGCCAGCAGCAGGCTCACCGAGTAGCTGAGCTGCCGGCGTGGCACGAGACGCGGAAGGGGATCCTCGCCCTCAATCTCGGGGCGCTGCCGAAGATACGCAAAGCCCTCGGCCTCATCGAGCATGAGCTCTAGCCCGATGACGGCAACATGGTCGCGGATCCTCGAGGTGGATTGCATTAGGGCCTGCCACACGGCTGGCGACGCCTCACGCTCGACCACACCTCTCATCAGTGCAATCAGCGCGATCGGCAACGCATCCCGCGGCCCCCTGGTGTCACTATCGCTCATCCGCGCACCTCCCGCTGGTCGTAGCTGGCCTCGCCGGCTCTTACGAATATGACACGCGGCATGGTCGCGCGCCGCGCTGATCCTTCGTTGTCGACCCAGTCGATGTACGTTTTCGATTGGTCGTCGATGATGCTGTTGGGATCCTCCGAAGCGATCGACAGGTAGGCGACAAGTTCGGACAGTCCGAGCTCCAGCGGATGCTCGGCAATGATGTCCGAGAGCGAGATCTGGTCATGCCGCTGTAGCGAGCGCCAGATCTGGGCCTGAAGCCGGCTCTTGTCGACGTGAACCAGGTCGAACAGAGCATCCGCCGAGATGTCATCCTCTGCCGCCGGAATGACGTCATCAAGATCCGGCCTGAGCGGCGGCGAGAACAAAGGCCGGTCCATCGGCAATGCAATCTCCGGCGCCACGTCGTCGATCTCCATGAAATCCCCGGTTGGAGGGCAATCGCTGATCTCGACCGCGCGTGCTTCGATATCGCGTAAGAGCCGGATGATGCGGCGGTTCTCGAGCCACGCCTTGTCATCTAGATAGCGGCGCAGCTCACCAGAGAGCTTGGCAACTGTGCGTTGTGTCGCTTCCGCCGCTGTCAGCCAATCGAAATGCACTCGCTTGATGCGCCGGTCTGGCTTCAAGACCTTGACCGGATCGAGCACCAACATGCGCTCCAGAAGCTGCGTAAGCTCATCCTGCCGGTCTGTCGACATCAGCAGATCGTAGAATGCCCGGAAGCTGCGCCCCTGATCGCTGTCCGCAATGGCATCTCGATCCCCAAGAATACGCTCGAGAAGCTCGCCCTTGCTTCCCTCCCAGGCGGAGATCTTGATGCGAGCATCTCGATCAAGGGTGCGGAAGTTGTACTCCACGGCACGGAAGTCGGACAGCAAGCTTTGGGCGGTCTCGACGATCAGATGGAAACGATCACGAATGGACGCATCGTCCAGCACGGGCACATGGCCGGCCGCCAGACGAGCGATTTCGGCGTCGATCTCCGCTCTCCGACGCCGCAAGCCTGCCGTGCGGGCCTCACGATCCGGCTCGGTGTCACTGATCAGGCCGCGCAAGAGATCGAAGACGGTCCGTAGACGGGACTCGGTGCTGATGAATGTGCGCGTGCCGAGGCTCGACAACCACGTCAACGCAGCTTCCGCAGCCGGCGTGATATCGAACTGGGCCTCGTCGCTGCCGGCAACGTAGCGCTTGCGCAACCAGCCATGCTTCTCGGAAGCCCACTCATCGAGATAGGCACGTGCGTCGCGCGGAAAGCGATCCTCTCCCAGCTCGCGGCGTAGCCTGAAAAGATCATCCTCGAGATGACGAGCCAGGTCCGATTCCAGCATCTGCCGGACATTTGGCTTCAAGAACACGCGGTGAAGGAAACTCGCGACCAGTGGGGCGAGATCAGCACGGAGTAACCGCCAAGCAGGATGACCGGATCGAAGGGTCTCAAGCGTCTGAAAGTCCATGGAGCGGCCTTTCAAATGATCGGCCCATAACGAAATTAGCGCTTCGGAACATATAATGAACATTCATGGCAGGCAACAATGCTTGCCGCGAGGACCGACCACCACCGAAAGGCCTGCTCGTGAGTGACACAGCTGCGTCCTGGACTGGACGCTCTCCCTCAACTCGGCATTGGCACCCGTCGCTGTTCCATGAAGAAAGATTATTGCTGCCATCGGAGGTCCAGTGCGCTCGCTGGCCGGATTATTAGGCTTTGAAAAATCACGATAAGTTTCGGGTTCGAATCCTGCACGGTCTAGGTTTTGTAAGTAGCTGAAATCACTGAAAAATATATGGCGCGCCGTACAGGATGAAACTGCGAACACCTATGTCATTGAAGTAGCGCTATAATTCTTCGGAGCAAGCATGAGATCGGCACGGAATTGGCCGCCTCTAGGCCACTTGCTACCGTTAAACGGTCCCATTGTAGCGATGGTCGGCGCTCGGATGGTTGGAGACCTCCAGGAGTGCCATTTCGGTATCTATGCGGGTCGCCGTGGCGCACAGCTTTACTCGTCTCGAACTCTACAATTTTGTTTGGTCTGAGCCGCGATGCGCGACATCGCTGAGCGGTTCGAGATATCGGATGTCGGCCTTGCCAAAACTTGCCGCAACGCCTCGATACCAGTTCCACCTCGCGGCTATTGGAACAAGAAGAAAGCCGAACACCGCGTTGCACCCTTTGCGCTGCCGCCCCGCGAGCCGAGACACCCTGACGACGTGACAATCGGGGAAGACCGATACTGGTATCATCAGGAACCAATCGACGAGAACAAGCCGGAGCCGCCTGCGCCCACTTTTGATGAATCCGTCGTCGCCAGCGCTACGGCCAATAGTAACCGCCCATAGCTTTGCTTCCTACCCGAACGAGCGCAACCGCCATGAAGATTACGGAAGCGTCTCCAACAGATCGAGAAGGCTCATCTGCTTGCCGTTGAACTCGGCCAAAATCCTGTCTCGCGTGCGGGGACTGCGGAACAGTTGGTAGTGCGCGACCGCCTTCCCCTGACTGCACGCCCTCGCGATGAGTGCGATGCTCTCCTGTGCCAGCGCTCTGACATCGTCGGAATTCTGCGGAATCGGCTTTCCATTGTGGCTAAGAAGTGTGCGCGCTGCGAAAAGAACGAACCAATGGCCGTAGATCAGGTATTGGTGATCGCCGCCGCCTTCCACGCCATCCCCGTGCTTAGCGACATAGGCGTCTTTCATCTCTTCGACCACCCGGTATAGCTCTACGACGCGACACAGCTCCTCGATTTTATGATGTTCGTGGAAGACCGCCGAGAATCGGTCTGCGAATATCGAGTCCGATTCAGTGCGGGCTTTGTCCGGCTCCCTCAGGTAGTATGACATGATGATTTGGCCAAGCTTGAGCGCATCAAGCCGCTGTTTATCGTCGCGGCCGGCATGCATGTTGCGCTTGCGCTCGAAATAGAAGCCGCGTTCGAGCAGCGCGATCTCGAGCTTCTTGAGAATGGGATGGTTGGCCCGCAGGTCCCGCGACTGGATGCGCGCTTGACTGTTCGTCGCGACGGCTACGCGTTCGGCGATATCTGTGCGATCTGTCGCATACACGCGAACCGTCAACACCACATTCTCCAGGGCATCCGGCGAACCCCTCGCCGCCTCCAGGAGCGAGTGTGACGTCTGTGCTCCGTTTACGATCTGAAAGTCATCGATCCTGATGACGGGATTTGTGTGCCCCTTATTGTAGGAGTAGGTCCGGCACGTGATGGTGATTCCGTTGTTGAGATACCAGAACAGATGGCTGTCATTAGATGTCGCCGTCGCAATGATTTCGCTGTTGTACCCGCCATTGGCTCCCAGGAAGACCCGTAGGTTGTCATCGAACAAATGCCGTTTGATCGATCGCCCGTCCTCTGTCTGGATCAGCTTGACGAATGAGCGCGCATCGACCGAGGCAATCACTCCCCGGATATCACCATCGGCCCGCTCGAACGCTTCCTTGCCGACAACCTGCAACAACCCGCTCTCGCGCGCTCGTCCTTCGCCCCCTATATCCCGAATCAGATCGGAAGCCCCGTACGTCTCATAGTCGACCCCGGGAAGGCTCCGGATCGCGCCCTCGAGTAACGTCTTTGCCGAGCCTGACAGTCCCTGGTCGTTCGAGCACAGTACGACGCGATAGCGACATACGACCCCACGCTCATGCAAGACCCAGATGCGCCGCACAGCTTCGGTCAGCGGCAGGTTGCCTGTTCTGAGAAGGTCTTCCGACTTGTCAAATAGCTCATGCAAGAATGCCGAAATCTTCAGTATCTCGGCATCATTAATCGTCTTGTCAGTCGTAGCCTGACTCTCCCGGTACTTGCCTTGGAAGAGATAAACCTCTGCCTGCGCGTCCTTCTCGATGATCTCTATGGCGTCGATACCCCGGTCATTGCCACCATCCGTGACCATGTCGGCATGATCACCTGCCCGACCAGGAAAGAACTGCTCCAGGACCACGCACAAGAAGCCGCGCGAAAGATTCGGTAGATGCCGCGACGCTACCGCCTTGCGCACCCGCGCATCGATAATGTCCCATTCGACTGCCGACAATCGCGCCATAGGACCCTACTGAAGCAGTATCGCCGTTCTTTCGAGCGTTTAGATAACAGCGAGCATTTGGCACACGTGTCGCGATTTGTCGGTCATCCCCAGAATTTGCGCGGTACCGTGAATGGCTTGGGTACTTCTGTCACACTTCCCCAGCAGGCGCTTCGGGGAAACCCTAGTTCTTCGCGATCCCAGCCGAATCTAGCCAGTCCTTTGAATAGGCCTTCGATGCGTGAGGGGGTGTAGTATTCCAGCGTCCAAAGGCAATGCATCCCGATCTGTTCGTCGTCGGGAGGACTTGATTTCGCGTTGTTCTCAGGGTCCCTCGCGTGATGGTAGGTTAGAAAGTCAGGTAAGTCGGGATCTGGGAACAGCCATGGTACTTGCCGAAAGACGCGTCGTCGCAGTCCGATAAACATTTTTGACGGCTCGCTCGGCAAGCCGACGATAGCCTCCGGTTCAATTGTGCCCTGATCTTTGGACGTTCCAGCTCTATCGTTCATCGATGCTATGCGGCCCGACGAACTTCGCTATCGGCTCAGGTTGCCGCGTGATTCGAAGTTCATTGTAGGGCGCGCTTAATCGCGCAGAAAGCAACTGATCCAGTGTGGACCTCGGCTCCACCAAATTCTGCGCAGGAATGAGCCCGGGAGAGAGCGCATGAGGGCTGCCGCCGACCACGGCCGGTTGCGGGGTGAAGCAGCCACCTTAGACTTTCCAGCAATTTCTCGAAATCAAGCAACGCCGTCATCGAGATCCTTGCCCCACTCCAACTTGCGCAGGGCGACATCCTGCTCTGACCGGCTGTGTTCGGCCGCGATGCTCTGCTGCATCGCTTTCGTGTAGGCGAGCGCAAAGTCTCGAACCTTGGATCGTGTGTCTCTCTGCCATGGTTCGATCTCGGCGACCTTGCGCTGGTAGGCCTCCGCCATGCCGAACTCGCCGCGAACAACACCGGTGCCTTGCAGCAGATGGCGCACCTCCTGCAACCGCTCGTCGTTTTCCGGCAGGCACTCTACCATCGCCTGACAGACGGGATGCGTGGCCACACCGCCATGGTAGTGGGTCAGGATACCGCCGATGAAGGAGAGACTTGCCTCGCCCTCGGCCGTGATGACTGCGATCAGCTTATCGGAGAGTGCAGGCGGACAATCGGGAAAGGCGATCGCTACCAGCCGGCCACCACGAAACTGGAAGAGCAGATCATCGGCTCTGTACCAGCCACGCACGATGTCGACCGCGCGGTCGGCGTTTTGGCCGAGCGCCGTATGGGCCTGGAAGAACTGATGCGGGATCGGATCGTACCCTACGTCCGGAGCGGACTTATCCGCCTTGCGTTCGAGCCGCCGGCCGAAGAATTGCCAGACCCCCTCGCAGTCAGCCTTCGCCAGCGCCGCGATCACCCGCTCGGTTTGCGCATCGATCTTCGGCATCGCGAGGAGACTGTCCAGGACCACAGACACCTGGTCGGGCCGCAGTGCGGCGAAGAAGGCCGGCGCTGCCCGCTGGAAGCGCGCTTGATACAGCCAGCGGATGTCCTTGCATTGTGTCAAGACACGCACGGCAGGGAGGAAGACGTCTTCGACCAGCGCGCTTGCCGCGAGTTCTTTGTGCGCCACCACGACGACCAAGGCCTCTATAATCGCCTCCCGATTCTCGATCGCCGTCGCCTTTGCCGCGAGCCCGCGAACCAATTCCTCATCCACGGCGGGCGCCAGCCGCAAATGCCGCCCGATCTGCGGCAGGTAGGTGCCGGCCTCGATCCATGACCGCATCAGCGCCCGCGCATCGGCGGCCGAGGCGCCGTCGTCGAGACCGGCGAGGAGGTTGTTCAGGAAGGCTTCTAGCTCCGCGGGAACGCTCTGCAAGTAACCGAGCACGATCGCCGGCTGCGCCCGCGCCAGCCGCTTCAGGAACTCGACGAAGGTCAGGAAGGTGGCGCCATCATTCGAGTGTGTCGCAGCACACCGCTGGATGATCGCAAGCCAATCCGAAGCCGTTTCGGGATCAATCTCGCCAACGAGCTTATCGACCTGCTGCAGTCGCCAGGCCTCTGCCTCTGCCACATCGAGGTCATCGCGCTCCCAGTCGTGCGGGAAGACTGACTCGAACCCGACGAGGGTCTTGTACGTGACAAAGGCTTGGTCCCGGTTGATGGCGTCGCGGAACTGCCGGATCTCGCCTTTCAGTGCCTCACCCTCAGCCTTGATCTCCTCCCGGCAACCCTGGAACCAAGCCGGCGAATGCCGGTAGAGGAGGAGAAAGGAATGCTCGACGTGCTGGAGCAGCTCGAATGACAGCCCGGCGTGGTGCGCAGTGGCAAAGCGCACAATCCGGCTGCTGTCACTGTTGGCAAGGCTGATCGCGTCCTCGCCGTAGCTGCCGGCGGATGGATGCGTGGTCGCCGTCATCATCGCCGAGAATGCGGTGCGACGTTCGTCGTCTGTGCCCGCCTCCTTGAATAGGATCTCGAGCACACCAAGGGCCTCGCCGCGCACGCGCTTCAGAACGTCGTTGACGAGGATAGGGCGCGCATGAAAGGTCGCAGCGTTATAGGATGACGTCACGCCCCTGATAGTCGGTTCGAGCACATGCTGGCAAACGCTGGCAATGATCGGCCGCCACGCCTGCAGCTGTCCTGCAGACAGGCCGCTGACGACCCGCATCAACTCGGCCTGTACGCCACAGCCAACCTGCCGCCACGCCTCGATGTTGTGCTCGGCGAGCCGCTCCACGGCCGCCAGGATCGATCTTTGCTCCGCTTCCCCGTGCCCGTCCCAAATCCGGCACAGCGCTCGCAACGTGCCTTCGACATCAAGATGGCGGTAGGCGGTCAGGATCTCGATCCCGGCGTCCGAGACGTCTCTGGGCTCCCGCCCACGCAACGATGCAAATCCCGTCTCGATACTCATCGTCGCTGTCATTCGCGCGGCAAGGATCGCCGCCGGGATGACCCGCAGAAGCTCGCCATGAATGGCAGGAACGTCGTCATAGAGCGGAAGCACCTGCTGGGTGAGGCGTTCGAGGATGTCACAGCGCGCGTTGTTATCTGGCGCCTTCTCGAGTTGCTCGATCGGACCGCGCTCGAAGATCGCCTTGCCCTGCTGCAGCCGCTCGGCGTCTTGCTGCACCTTCTGAATTTCATAGCCGGCAGGGACAAGATACTTGGTCATAATGCGAGCCATGCGACGCTTGATCGCCGCCAGCTCCTGACCGCCAAAGCCAGCCGGCAGGAAATTCTTGTAGACGATGTCGTGCGCCGTCTCTGACCAGGCGTGGTTGAGCAGCGTCTGGATCTGCAGCTCAGCGCGCATCCCTCCAAACCGTGCATACTCCGGCAGCGCCAGGCGTTCGGGCTTCATCGATATGATGTAGTGCCGGGCGCGGTAGAGTTCTTCCACTGACGGCTCTGCGCCGACCGCATGGTGGATCTTGGTGTTGTCCCAGTCGACGACGAAGTTGTCGAACACGATACGCGACCGCAGGAACCGGTCGGCGTCGCTATTGGTGTAGAAAATTAGCCGGCACCCGGCCAAGTCCTTGATCTCCGCCTCGATACTGTCAGCATCAAGCAATCCTCGCTGGCTAAGCTTCGATCGCAGCGATACGGGGTCCTTTGCGCGCGACTGCGTCGTCAGAGGCCGCGCCACATCCGGGCGTGTGTCCAGGCCTGCGTCGATGATGCGGACCACCGTTGCGGCAAATTCCGCGTAGGTTGCCTGCTGTCGCAGGTACTCATCCAGTGTCATGATCTTGCTGCTCGAACAATATGTCCCCGACCCCGGCGCGCTTTCTGCGGTGCTGCCGGCATAGCGTCTGCGACCTCAAACCAGCGTTAACAGCCGCTGTGATCGTCCAAATGAAGTAGCGGGCGTCAGCTTCTTCAATTTCTTGGGCAACAGCGTCGGGCTGCAGACAGCAAAGAGTATTTCGGTCGCAAGCCGCTCGCCTGCGAGGCCTTGCCGACTGCCTCACCGCCCCCGTGACGAGCAGCGATGTCAAAATCGTCCTGTGCAAGATCGACATGATGCTTCATTTCCGATATGCGCAGATCGATTCCAGGATGCCTTCCGCGAATCGACCAAGGCGGTGAATCCGCCATTTTACTGCGAAGTCTGGTGACGTGCTGACGGTCAGAACGCCGGAAGACTGCCGCTGAGTAAGCCGCGCCACACCGATAGCGATACGATCGAAGGCGTTGCGGATGACGCTATGTGTTTTGCGAGATCAACGCGAGTTCGGTTTATCCTTTTTCCGGCTGGGCCATGGAAACCTCTGGTCTCCGCAACCCTCGCGTTCATTAGAACCGGACACAGGAAGTGGGCGCCGAGAGAACGCCATAGCAGCAATCGCGGTGTTGACTCCGACCACGCCCACCTCCCCACATAGTCACACAATCGCCTCCTCCTCGCGACGAAGTTCGTTTGTGCGATCAGCTGCAGATGCGACATAGACGACGTACTGGCTCCACGGCTGCCACTTTGGTCCGCCAACTTTCATCTTGCGAAGAAGCGGAGAGCTCTTCAATACGTCCTCGTACTGCGGATACACGTAGACGAGGAAGGCCTCCCGGGGTGTCGATCTCAGCGACGCTTCAAGATTGGCGATAACTTCCCTCAGGATCTCGCGCCCGAACGGATCGAAGAGAAAAAGGACGAGCGGTTCGTCCCCGTACGAATATTCAAGTGCATCCATGCACCTTAGGTCGAATGCGGTGCACCTCTGAGACGCCGGTCTGAAGCGCTCAACATTCTGCTCTGCTGTGCGGTGGAGCTGCTCTGAAAGCTCGATGCCGACGACCTTCTTGAAAGGAAATTCCGACGCGATCAGTACTGCTCGGCCCTTGCCCGATCCCATGTCGACGAACGTGAACTTGCCCGGCTGCAGCGCAAGGGAATTGAGAATCTCGTAGATCACGGATGCCGTCGTCGGGACGTAAAAGTGTACCGAAGTCTTTTGATTGCGCTCAAAGGTCGGCGCCGACGTATCGGTGCCGAAGCGGGCATCGAAGGCCTCCCAGCGCTCTTCAACATAGGATCGTGCATACTCGAATAAATAAAACAGTCGACCGAGCACGGGGCCGTTGAGATCGAGTGGACCTTGGAACACTTTGGTCAGTAGTGGATGAAGAGTCGGCATTGTTGGCCTTTCAGCTACGCGTACTGTGAAGTGTGAGCTCTGAGCGCGGGCGGATGTCGGCACGCGAGGAAGGGTGCCGCGCCGTCGCCGGGGTGTGTTGATTAGGGGGGATTGAGGCGTTGGAGCGCCTGTCGCGATGGCGCCAGGCGCGGATCTGTCTTCAGCGCGTGCTCAAAGTCGGCTGTTGCTTCCGCGCGACTGCCCTGCTGCTCGAGCTCGACGCCGCGGTTGTGATAGGCAAAGGCGAAGTCCGACCCTAGGCGAATGGCTTCCGTATAGTCGTCCATGGCGCGCTGGCGGGTGCCAGGCCGTTCGCGCGCGATCCCACGGTTAAAGTAGAAGCTTGGTTCCGGTGAGAGCGCGATTGCAGCGTTGAAGTTGAGCAGCGCCCATAACGGCTCGTTTGCTGCAATCCAGACCGATTCGCGGTTCGATCCAGCGAGGGCTGCCGAAGCAGGCGTCAGAGTTAGCAATAGTGTCAGAACAGGTGCGCGCAGGGTGCGCTCCGATGGCCCGAGAACGGGCCTCGCGATAGGAGACATGGCCGTAGACCTGCTCAGAGTGGCGGAAAAAACGTGAATTGGCGCTTACGCGCCTGTTCACGCCGCTCTGGGAGGCCGATCGGAAGCCAAACGTCGATCCGTTATGAGAGAATCCGGACTTGGCAGTGCCCAAGTGGCTCGCGAAGCCGGGACATTAAACGCAGGGGTAGAGGTCAGTCCGAGCGCAATAATCGGTCCATGCTCGTGGAGTTTGCCCTGATCTCCGCTTGCGTCTGCATTTGACGCACCGTCGCCATTCATATCGGCGGCCGGACGTGCACCTCCATTGTGATCATGATGGTGGTAGCTGCTGTCGTGAAGATGGTGCAGACCGCCATCCTCCACCGCATGGCTATGCACGATCCCGGAAAATGAGCCTGCGATGGCATTGCCGGCCATGAGCGCGACCAAAAGGATTGCGATCACCGGCCGCAGCGTGGTGAGAAATTGCCAACCCTTGTATCGTGGCGCAGCGAGCAAACTCTTTGCCTCCATCTGCGTGTAAATGGCAGAGCCCGTGGCCATCGTCAAATCATGCGGATGAGGGGGTGGGCTCCCAAAAGCGTCCAAGACAAGACGGGATGCTGCTGATATTTCAAGCTAAAGCGTTGATCAATGTGTAAAATCCGATGAAGACGATGGCCGCTCCGGCAAGCCCCTGAAGCACGCGCGTCCACCGTTCGAGGCCGTAAACGCGCTTAGCTACAGCCGCGCCGGCCAACCGCCTCGATGTGATCGCAGCTACGGCAACGAGGCCGATTGTGGTTGCGATACCAAGCGTAAGCGAGATGAGAACCAGCACCACCATCACCGGAGTTCCCTGGATCCAGGCAAACCCGAGAACGGAAATGGTTAGCGGGCACGGGAGGAGGCCAATGCCAAGGGTGATGGCGCCGGTTTGGTGATGGTGATGCTCGTGACTTTGTCGGAGGCTCTGCCACAGCATAATCAGCCCGGCAAATACGATCAGGCCATAGCCGAAGATTGTGAACCACGGCGAACCGCGTCCCGACAGCGACACGCTCTGCCCGATGACAAACGTCAGCGCCAGAAAAGCAAGGAAGCCGGACACGACATGGAGCAAGGAAGCCGATAAGGCGACGCGCAAGCCGGTCGCAAGGCTGCCCTCGCGGCCGAGAAAATATGCAACCAACGCCGCCTTCCCATGCCCTGGCGTGAGCGCGTGAAGTGCTCCAAGAGCAAATGCTAAGCCCAAGCCGCCAACGCCGCCTGCACGCACCTCGTTGGCTAAGCCGCGCATGATACCGCCCTGTGCTTGGGCTAGCAGAACAATGAGCCAGTCCGGCATATGTGCGTTTCGATTGCCTCCATCCTATGCGGCTGGTCGATGCCGCAAAGAGTGGTTAGCCTTACCCTATGAACCATCATGCTGTCGTCCTTGCTCTGATCTCGGCTGCCCTCTTCGGCGTGTCAACACCTGCTGCGAAGCTGCTTCTCGGAACGATCGATCCTGCCGTTCTCGCCGGGTTGCTTTACTGCGGCGCCGGTATCGGCGTCGGTCTGTTGCGGCACGTCACCCGTTATGCGTTCCCTAATGCCGGTCTTGCGGAAGCGCCATTGCAGAGACACGATTTACCGTGGCTTGCCGGAGCGATCGCAGCTGGCGGTGTAGCCGGGCCAGTGCTCCTGATGGCAGGGCTTTCACGAACAGACGCGTCGACCGCCTCACTTCTCTTGACCCTCGAAGGGGTTGCGACGGCGCTGCTGGCTTGGTTTGTGTTTCGCGAGAGCTTCGATCGGCGCATCGCCGTTGGCATGGCGTTCCTTGTCAGCGGAGCCATCGTCCTGGCGTGGTCGGGTGGGCCCTCGGCTTCCAGCCTGCTCGGGCCGCTTCTCATCGTGGGAGCATGTCTGGCGTGGGGTATCGACAATAACCTCACGCGAAAAGTGTCGCTCGCGGATCCGCTGCAGATTGTCCAAATCAAGGGGCTCGTGGCTGGCCCGGTCAACCTGCTACTCGGATTGGTGATCGGCAGCAGCCTTACCACACTCAGTGCCTCGGTCATCGCCGGCATCGTCGGATTCATCGGTTACGGCATCAGCTTGGCGCTATTCGTCCGAGCTCTAAGGTATCTGGGAACGGCGCGCACAGGCGCATACTTCTCGACTGCTCCGTTCCTCGGCGCAGTCGTGTCCGTCATGTTCTTAAGTGAACCTCTGACGCTCCAGCTTGCGGCTGCGGGCGCGCTCATGGCAGTCGGTGTCTGGCTGCATGTCACGGAGGTGCACGAGCATGAGCACGAGCATCAGCCGATGGAGCACGAGCATCTGCATGTTCACGACGAGCACCATCAGCACGAGCACTCCGCTGACGATCTACCGGGCGAGCCGCACTCTCACCCGCACCGTCACAAACGGCTCAGCCATACTCACCCGCACGTTCCCGACATGCATCATACTCATGGGCATTGATGGATTGGCAACAGCAAAACCATGGCACGTCGGCTTCGAGAGGCATTGCGGACGCCTCCAAGAGAAATGCTTGACCCTTCAAGCATTCGCTTCGAATGTCTACTTTCTCTACTGCATGGTGTCGATAGTCGGGCCATTATCCGCGACGATCTAAGGGCTATTTTCGTTTGGACCGCAAACGCACATTGAGGTCCGTTCCAAGTACCACTGCCATTAAGTGACGCGGCAGTGGCAATGCGCGAGAGCGAAGTTATCGCTCACGTGCCGTTAAACCTCTGTACCTGGGCAAACCTCTGTACCCGGGTTCGGTCGGCACGGCGATCAATGCTCGGCAACCGGATGTAACCGAACCCAGCAGCGTTACGCCCCGTTAAAAGTTTCTCGCCGGCAATTTCTTAGCTGCAGGGAATGCAGATCCGCACTGAGCACGACACAAGCAGGCGACGATTCGAGCTGACCTTGTACGGTAGCTGTCTGACCGACAGGAACATCTTGACGGACCCGGAGAACCGGCCGCTCGCTAGCGGAGGCGTGCAGCGATCGTGTTCATCTGCTCGATCTCACGCCGCTGCCCCTGCGAGATTTCCTGACAGAGTTTGACCAACTCTGGATCCCGAAGTTTGGCTTCACGGCACATCAAGATCGCACCCGAATGGTGCGGTATCATAGATTGGATGAACTGGCGGTCATCGATCAGCGCTTGACTCCGAGTCGCCCAGAACGAGCCGAGGGTAACTACGGCGAAGACAAAGTAGAGGGCCATATTGGTGCGGGCATCACGATACATTCCGGCCATTGTCGCCATCATCAAGATACCCATCGGTGCCCACATGGTGAGCGCCATGTAGAGCATGTTCAGGTTATTACGATAGTCGCCCCAGCCATCGATCATAGTGTACATCACGAGGTACATGACCATCAGGCTAAGCAGCATGTTCAAGCCGAGCATTGCATATGCGTACCCGCGGGAATGGCTCTGTTGTTTATGAGATGCTTCATTCATCGAGCCACTACCTCTCCGTCGAGTTCTACTAGGTCCTGCCGGAGCAAGAGAAAGAACGCGCAGCACCCGCGAATGTTTCGTCCATGCGGCCGCCTCGCGCCGTCACGGCACCAGCAGCTAGTCATAAGGTTCCGAGAAAGCCTCTCTCAACCCCGAGACCAGAGCTGCGGCCGACAGACAGATGGCAGACGGAAGAATGGCGCAGGCCCAACTGTAACTTGGCCTGCGCCATTCGAACTTAGGCAGCGGCCGCCGCAGGGTAGCCGGCGCGCTGCAACGCCGCTTCGAAGTCGGCGCGCGGGCGCTGAGAGGCCACGTCTACCTTCCGGGCCTTCGTATCGATGGTCACCTTTGCCTGGGCGTCCACGCTCTGGATCGCCTTGGTGACGCTTCGGGCGCAGCCGCCGCAGGCCATGTTCTTGATGTCGAACTGCATGAGGATCTCCTTTTGTCTCTCATGCCCATCCAGATGGCGGTTTCCAGCGTGGGAAGGTCAAGAGGCAGTGAGATCTTTTTTTGGGGGGGCCTTGACCTTCCCACGGCTGGAAGCCCCACCTTTCACTCTAGATGAACATCAGTTGCGAAAGAATATCGCCATGAACGCGCCGATCAGAAACAGCTCTGGCGCCCGAAACGCGGTCATCCTGCCGGTCGCAGGTATGAACTGCGCGTCCTGTGTGGGACGCGTGGAGAAGGCGCTGAAATCGGTGCCAGGCGTCAAAAGCGCCAGCGTCAACCTCGCGGCGGAGCAGGCGGAGGTGACGGGCTCCGGCCCGATCGCGTATGGGGACTTGGTCGCCGCTGTCAATGATGCCGGCTACTTCGTTCAGGCGACCCGGGCGAAGCTGGCCATCGAAGGCATGACCTGTGCATCCTGCGTTGCGCGGGTCGAGCGTGCGCTTGCATCTATTCCCGGCGTCGTTGCGGCACGGGTGAACCTTGCCACCGAGCGCGCGACCGTCGAGGGATCGATTGACGCGGCTCTGCTCGTCAAGGCCGTTGAGAATGCCGGCTACGACGCGCGAGTGGTGAGCGCCGGAGCGCCCGATGCAGCGACGGCCGCTCACAAGGAGGCGGAGACCGCCGGCTTGAAGCGCGATCTCGCCGTCGCAGCGCTGCTCAGCTCGCCCATTGTCGTACTGGAGATGGGCTCGCACCTCGTTCCGGTGATCCACGATCTGATCATGCGGACCGTCGGCCTGCAGGCGAGTTGGTACATCCAGTTCGCACTGACCACGCTAGTTCTGTTCGTCCCCGGACGCCGGTTCTACACGAGGGGCCTGCCGGCGCTGCTGCGGCTGGCCCCCGATATGAGCTCGCTCGTCGCCGTCGGCACGCTTGCGGCCTATCTCTATTCGCTCGTCGCCACCTTTGCGCCGCAGCTCCTGCCGCCTGGCACCGTCAACGTCTATTACGAGGCCGCCGCGGTGATCGTTACCTTGATCCTGCTCGGTCGCTTTCTTGAGGCACGCGCCAAGGGACGGACGTCCGAGGCGATCAAGCGCCTGGTTGGCTTGCAGCCGAGGATCGCGCATGTCCGGCGCGGCGACAGCGTTCTCGACCTCGACATTGACGAGTTGGTGGCGGGTGACGTCGTCGAAATCCGGCCCGGCGAGCGCGTGCCGATCGACGGCGAAGTGCTGCAGGGCGAGAGCTACATCGATGAATCGATGATCACCGGCGAGCCGATCCCGGTGGCCAAGGAAGCGTGGAGCGCCGTCGTTGGCGGAACCGTCAACCAGAAAGGCGCGCTGAGCGTTCGGGCGACCGCCATCGGCAACGCGACCGTGCTCGCGCAGATCATCCGCATGGTCGAAGAGGCGCAAGGCTCGAAGCTGCCCATCCAGGCTTTGGTGGACCGGGTGACGATGTGGTTCGTGCCGGCGGTCATGGCCGTGGCGGCCGCGACATTCGCGATCTGGCTCATCTTCGGGCCGGATCCCGCGCTCACCTTCGCCGTCGTCAACGCGGTCGCCGTGCTCATCATCGCTTGCCCCTGCGCCATGGGGCTCGCCACACCGACCTCGATCATGGTCGCCACCGGCCGCGGCGCCGAGATGGGTGTGCTCTTCCGTAAGGGCGAAGCGTTGCAATTGCTGAAGGACGCCCGGGTAGTAGCGATCGACAAGACCGGAACGGTGACGGAGGGCCGCCCCGTTCTCACCGATCTCGGCGTCACCGAGGGATTCGATCGCGGCAACGCGTTGGCGCTCGTCGCCGCCGTGGAGGCGAAGTCCGAGCATCCGATCGCGCGGGCGATCGTGGACGCGGCAACGAATGAGGGGCTTTGCCTGCCGGAGGTCAGCCGGTTCGAGTCGATCACCGGCTTTGGCGTCTCGGCGGAGGCGGGTGGCACGCCTGTCGAGATCGGCGCCGACCGCTATATGCGATCGCTGGGCCTCGATGTCGCACCGTTTGCGGCGACCGCCAGCCGACTCGCCGACGAGGGCAAGTCACCGCTCTATGCCGCGATCGATGGCAAACTGGCCGCGATCATCGCGGTTGCCGATCCCATCAAAGCCTCGAGCTCCGATGCGATCGCAGCCTTGCATGGTCTCGGGCTGAAGGTCGCAATGATCACCGGCGACAATGCTCGCACCGCCGGCGCCATCGCCCGCCAGCTCGGCATCGACGAGGTCGTCGCGGAAGTGCCGCCGGAAGGCAAGGTCGAAGCGGTCCGTCGCCTCAAGCAAGCCTATGGTCGGTTGGCCTTCGTTGGCGATGGCATCAATGATGCGCCGGCGCTGGCGGAGGCGGATGTCGGCCTCGCGGTCGGCACCGGCACCGATATCGCGATCGAGGCGGCCGACGTGGTGTTGATGTCCGGCAGCATCAAGGGCGTCGCGGACGCCTTCGCGCTATCTAAAGCCACCATAGACAATATTCGCCAGAATCTGTTCTGGGCGTTCGCCTATAATGTCCTGCTCATTCCGATCGCGGCCGGTGTGCTCTATCCGGTGGCCGGCATCCTACTGTCGCCGGTGCTCGCCGCGGGCGCGATGGCACTTTCGAGCGTCTTTGTGTTAGGCAACGCATTGCGACTCCGGCGCTTTCGGCCACGGACCGCTACTGGTGCGCATGTGTCGGCGACTGTGATGCAGTACGAGCGCCACTCTCATCTGTGAGCTTCGAAAGGAGCGCGGCGTGAACATCGGCGACGCGGCGCGCGCTTCAGGCGTGAGCGCCAAGATGATCCGGTACTATGAGCAGAGTGGCCTGATCCCCAAGGCGGGCAGGACGGCGGGGGGCTATCGCGACTATTCGGCGAATGATGTCCACATGCTTCGTTTCGTGCGACGCGCGCGCGATCTCGGCTTCTCGATAGTAGAGATCGAGGAGCTGCTGCAGCTCTGGCGAGACCGCAGTCGACAGAGCGCCGATGTAAAGCGAATCGCGCTCGCACGCATCGCCGACCTGCGCCGCCGGATCCATGCGATGGAGGAAATGGCGGCGACGCTGCAGCATCTGGCTTCGAGCTGCTCGGGAGACCATCGGCCCGACTGCCCAATACTCGCGGATCTTGAGCAAGGGGAGGTCGCGAAGCCGCGACGCACGCGCGGCGCCATCGATGAAGCGCCACAGTGAGCTGCAGACCAACGCTTTTGTCAGAGCGCACAATGTCTACAACGCCGCCGCGGCGCAGTGATGTCCGTCTTCTGTTGGCGCTGATGCGGCGCAAGCAGACCCTACCCGCCCTGACGTGATCGCGCGGGAACGTTCAGTGCCGCTAGAGCATCAACCGAGGATCAGTGTCGCCCCTGGCCATGTGAAGTGAGGCAGTGCAAAAAAGGCTGTAAATCCGGCAGCGCCCGCTACGACGGAGGCCCCCGCGAGCGGAAGTAAAAAACGGACGGGCCCGGCAGTGGCGGCGACAATGAGACGGCCTGCAGCGTTGGTCGCGAGCGCGATCAAGACGGCATGGCCCACCGCCTCCGTATCGGCTGACGATCCGAGAAGCCGCAGGGCGCTCAGAACCGCAACGTCAATATCGAAGATGCCGGACACCGCCGAGGTCACTACCATCCCTGCCGATTGGCCCGAGGCGGCCGCCGCGCTGATGGTCGAGACTGTGGCGAACAGCATCGCGAAGATCAGCAGCGCCCCGAGCTCGAAAGGATTTCGAAGGGAGCTGTCACCGTCGCCAGCCAAGCGACCGCGCGTGAGGTAAAGGCCGCCACAAACCGCCAAGCCGGCGACTGCAGACAGAATGGCAAGGCCCACGACTCCTAGAACCGAGGGTGCGACAATGGCGACAATGCCGGTGACGCGTAGCACGGAGACGGCGGCAGCGAGCGTAGCGGCTCCTGCAAGGGGCCATGGATTGCCGCCTGCGGCCGCCGTGCGCGCCAGCGCAAGGGTGACAGCGGTGGACGAGACGACTGCGCCCGCCAATCCGCCGAGCAGGGCGCCACGCGTAGTGCCGAGGACACGTACGGCGATGTAGCCGAGAAACGAGATCGCGGCGGTAAGAACTGTGAAGATCCAGACCTGCCGCGGGTTGAAGCCGCCCCAGGGATCAATCGCCTGCGACGGAAGGAGCGGAAGGACGATCGCCGTCATCACCGCGAGCACCAGCGAGGCACGCAGCTCCAACCAGGAGATACGTCTCAGCAGCCCGTGAAGAAGATCGCGGCTGGCGAGAAGGACCGCGAGCGCCGTGCCGCTTGCGGCGGCGGCGCGCTGATCGCCGACAACAGCCAGCGCGCCGAGCACGAAGACACCTATCCCGGCGACGACGCCAGTCACACTAAAGTCTGCATCGTGGATGGCTTCGCGACTCTTGTACCAGGCGAACACCGCAGTGAAGGCGATGAGGCCTGCGATCAGCAGCGAGGGCGCCTCGAGGCTGCGAGCGAGCGCGGCGAACAGGCCACCCAGCAGTCCCGTGATAGCGTAGGTGCGAATGCCGGCTGTCCGTGCGCCGTCCGGTGCGTCACGCTCGCGCCAGCCTCGCTCCAGGCCAACCAGCAACCCAATGGCAAGCGCCAGGCCGAGCTTGGCGATCAACGATTCCATCGCCAATCTCCCGATGGCCGCCGGCCATGAGCGAGACGGAATCCATCTTTCGGATGCGCGCGGAGCATCGATCCTGGCCAGAACGACGTCAAGCCTCGACCTCGATAATGGTCCCGGCCCGGGCAGCATAGTCGAGCGCGTAGGCGAGTTCGCCCCTCGTCTCGGCGTGCACATGGAGTAGCGGCTGGCCGCGATCGATTTCGTCGCCAATTCGAACGGCCATTTGAATGCCTGCCGCCTTTGCTTCCGGAGCTCCGGCAAGCTTGGCGAGCCGGGAGAGCTTGCGGTTGTTGATATGTGCGACACGCCCGGCGCGCCCCGCGCTCAGGGGATGGACATATGACGCCTTGGGCGGCGTGCGGAGCCCTCCCTGCGCTTCGCATATCGCCTCGAACTTTGACCACGCCCGAGCGCTCGAAAGCGTTTCGAGTGCCAGGTTGACGCCTTCTCCGATCGCGGCCTTGCCACCAATCTCTAGCGCCGCTCCGGCCAGCGCCGCCGCTCGTCGACGCAGATCGTCGGGTGCACCCGACGTGTTCTTCAGGACGGCGAGCACGTCCCACGCCTCCAGTGCCGGTCCGATGCCGCGACCCGCAGGTTGAGCGCCGTCGGTCTGGACGCAGGTCGTCGCAAGGCCGAAGCGCGTGGCCACGCCGGCGAGGCGAGAGGCAAGGCGATTTGCGGCATCCTCGCCGCGCACCTTGACCGTCGGACCGACCGGGATGTCGATGACGACATGGGTCGCCCCCGCCGCGATCTTCTTGGACAGGACCGAAGCGACGAGCTGGCCCTCGGTGTCGACATCGAGTTCGCGCTCGATCCGCACGAAGATGTCGTCAGCGGGACTCAAATGAACGGCACCACCCCAGGCAATGCAGCCTCCCTCGTTCTCTACGACACGCCTCAGAGTCGCGGTGTCGAGCTCGACTGGTGCCAACGTTTCCATGGTATCGGCGGTGCCGGCCGGCGAGGTGATGGCGCGCGAGGAAGTCTTGGGCATGACCAGCCCGTTCGCGGCCACAATCGCGACGACGATCGGCGTAGTCCTGTTACCAGGGAGGCCACCTACACAGTGCTTGTCGATGACAGTCGGTGCGTTCCACCGCATCCTCTCGCCGACATCGATCATGGCGCCAGTCAGGTCGGCGGTTTCATTCTCATCAAGGGGCAGCGCGGCGCTCGCGGTGAGGAACGCGGCAAGATGGACTTCGGTATAGCGCCCGGCGACCACGTCGCGCAGGATTTCGCCAAAGGCCCGAGCGTCAAGGCGATTGCCGTAGATGCGCTGGCGCACACTGGCGAGAGAATCGATTGCGGGGGCATGGCTCACCCGGATCGCGTCGCCGTCGCTCAGGCCGAGTCGTTGCCAGGCCGTCTCGGAAAGACCAACCTCGTCGATGGCGATCAGCCCATCGCCGTCAACCTGAAACAAGGTGGCCTGAACGTCTGCGCTACCGTTCGAGACGAGCACCTGCGAGCGGGCAGACAGGCCCTCCGAACGACAGACGTGGCAGTCGGTGCGCATCACGACCACCGCCTGATGCTGCGTGTGCAGTCGAATGCGTCGGACCCGAAGCGTCGGCTGCGCCGGGATGGTGAGGTCGTCTTGCGTCATAGCTCAAATGCCTGGTCTTGACGCGAGACCACCGCGTCCCATCCGAGCTCGCGGTCAATACGAACGCGCAAGGCTTCGGAAGCTTCATCTTCGCCGTGCACAATGAACACGCGGGAAGGCGGACGCCGGAAACCGGATAGCCATCGGATCAGCTCATTGGCGTCAGCATGGGCCGACAGCATTGACAGCTCCTCAACGGCGGCTCGGACCGGAATCCAAAAACCGTGAATCTTGGTCTCTTGTGCGCCCTGCAGCATGGCACGGCCGCGCGTGCCCGCCGCCTGAAACCCGGAGAACAAGATCGTGTTGCGCAAATCGGGGGCGAAAGTCTTCAGGTGATGAAGCACTCGACCGCCGGTCGCCATGCCGCTCGCCGAGATCACCACCTTCGGGTAGACGCTAGCGGTAATGGTCTTCGAACCTTCAACGTCGCGGGTGTAGGTCGCGATCGCGCAGACCTCCTTGCATTGCTCCGGCGTCAGCCGATGATCGTGGCGGTGAGCGTGCAAGAGGTCGGTGGCATCGATCGCCATCGGGCTGTCTAGATAGACAGGCACCTGAGCCAACCGTCCCGCCGTCTTGAGTTTCCAGAGATGGTAGAGCAGGGACTGGGCGCGACCGACGGCGAAGGCGGGGACAACCACCGTCCCTCCGCGCGCGACCGTGCGCTCGACGATGCCGCCAAGCGCTTCTGTTGGGTCCGCCGCGTCGTGCAGGCGGTTGCCATAGGTCGACTCGATAACGACATAGTCGGCCTCCGGCACCGCAGCTGGATCGGGGAGAATCGGATCGTCGTAGCGGCCAAGATCGCCAGAGAAAGCGACGCGGCGTCCACCCCATTCGATCTCGGCAGTCGCGGCGCCCAAGATGTGACCGGCATGGCGGAACGTCAGCGTCGCGCCGAACGGCAGCTGAACCGGCTTGTCGAAAGGAAGCGGCGAGAAAAATTCGAGGCTGCGTTCGGCATCGCGAATGCCGTAAAGCGCAAGCGCCGGCTTATGCTTAGAAAATCCCTTCCGGTTCGCGTATTCCGCATCCTTTTCTTGAAGGTGCCCGCTGTCCTTGAGAATGAGCTCCGCTACATCGCGCGTCGCCTCCGTCGCGTAGATCCTCCCCCGGAAGCCGTCCCGCACGAGCTTTGGAAGATAGCCCGAATGGTCGAGATGGGCATGCGTCAGGATGACCGCGTCGATGCTCGACGGCGCGACCGGTAATGGCGCCCAGTTCAGGTCGCGCAGGTTTTTGAGGCCCTGAAACAGGCCGGAGTCGATGAGGATGCGCTTGTCCCCGTTGGAGAGGAGATGCTTCGAGCCGGTGACGGTACCAGCGCCGCCGAGGGAGGTGAGTGTGAGCATGTCGTCCTTCAATGCGTGGGAGTCGAAAGATCGGCGGGAGTGCCTTTCCCATCGATGGCATTGCATTCGGCGGCCGTGAGCAGATCTTCGCGCGACCAGCCGGCCAGTGGGACGGCTGAGTCGATCAGATGCGCCCACGAGCAACGGTTGGCGAACAGCATGCCGGCGACGTCGAGAGTCCCGCCCCGGCTGATGTAGCCGCGCGCTGCAGTTTGCTTCGGCCCGCCGTCGAGCCGTCGCAGCAGACCGAGCATCGGCTCAGGACGCGTGTGCGAAACGATCAAGCGCGGAACATTGAGTGGGAACAGACCCGCGAGCGTGTCGTCTGCCACCACGAAGCGCGCCTCGATCGGGTCACGCGGAACGCGGAAACGCCCGGGCTCGGTCAGCGCGGTCACCAGCACGCGGCGTCCGCGCTTCTTGAGACGACGGGCGGCCTTGAGCGCCTCCTCTAGTTGATAGGCACCGATCGCGACGATCTGCAGCTCCGCGGCGTCTACCTGGCCGTCTATGTGAGCGGCGCCGTCGGTGACGAAACGGACGGCGGCGTCGCCATCGAAGCGATGCGGCATGTCGCGCTTCGAGACGATCACGCAGGCGACTTGCCCACGTCCCTCGAACACCGAAGCCATTGTGGCGACGGCGCTGTTGGCGTCGACCGGAAACAGGACGCGCGCCGTGTCGGACATCTCGCCCAGGAGCGCCTCGCCGACAGTAGAATCCTGGTGCGACTGCTCGTTCTTCGAATTCTCCCAGGTGTGCGAGGTGACGACCAGCGGCACCGAGATCCAGCCCGGCTCCTTTCCATCCTCGCGTTGCCGGCGGGCGAACACAATCTCCTGACGCAGGCCGCCGAGCATCTTCATCGCGAAGGCCTCGTAACTGACGATGAGGTTGATCCCGCCCTTGTTGGCAAGAGCCGCTGCGGCGACCGCCTCCTCGTTCAGCGCCGTTATCACGCTGCCATCGCGAGCCTCGGCCACACCTGTCTCCGGCGCGTTGACGCGATGGCATAGCCGCTCGAGGGTCGCGCCCATATGGTTGGAGCTGAGTTCGTCCGGGTTGCCGACCCGGACCCGCAACGCCGGATTGGCGTCGACAAGGCGCACGAACCAACGGTCGAGGGCATGCATGGCACAATCCGGTGGCGTGTTTATTCCGGTCCATTGCGGCTGCGGCAGGTTTGGTGCCAACGGACGGCGCGAAGCGAGTGGGTGTCGGCTTTCCGCCGGCCGTTTCTGCTCCTGATGAATGGCGATGGCGGCCACGGCTGCCTCGATGTCGACCGGTGCGACGAACAGAGCGCGGGCCGCATCGTTGAACGCATTGCGCGCAGCTTCGTCGCGGGAGGGGTTAGTGATGAGCGGCAGGTTGTGCGCCGCATTGGTGCCCGCGCCAGGGAAGCCGAAGCCTTTTAAGGTTTCGGCGATGGCATAGGGCATCGGGGCGGGATAGCGGCGGGCTGGATCGTCGGCAAAACGGCCCAGGCGCTCTTCCGCCGTCAGGATAGCCCAAACGAAGTCGGCAGGGTCGCGGCCGTCGATGATGAAGGGATCAAAGCCGTTAAGCCGGAGATGATCGGCCAGCCAGTCCGCACCGCCCTGCTGCGCGATCTGAGCGCGCTCCTCGATGCGTCGGCCGTTGAGAATCATGATCGGAACAACGAGGCCACTATCCTCTGCCCGCCACCAGCGCACCGTCCAGTCCGAACCACGCTGTTCCTCAAACGCCCCATCACTCAGAAAGGCGATCAGGCTCTCTCCCGGCAACGGCGCATGAACGTATTGAACTTCGGCAAAGCCGAGATAGCCGCCCTCCGAGATCGCACCAGCGGTATTCGGACCGGCATGGCTGCCGAGCGGGACCGCCGGCCGGCCGTCGGCGCCGATCGCGTAGGAGTAGAAATCGGCGGCAAGCTGGGACAGCCCCTTCTCGCTGCAGTCGTATCGCCCTTTCTGCGCATCGGAGACATCGCCGGTGAGCGCGTTGATCGCTTCAATAGCGGCGACGCAATGGCCTTGTCCCATCAACCAGGAGCGGGTTGTGGCTGAGATCGCGTTGGCAGTGAGATACCCGACAAAGGCGGGCACCATGTTCAATGATCCGCCGGTATGCCCTTCCGGGATAGCCTTAAAGGCTTCGACAGGCAGCGATGCTCCAGAAAGGTCGACACGCTTCGCATAGGTCATATGAACGACCGTCCACATTCCCGCGCAGGTCAGCCGGTCAGCGGCGGCGAGACGGCGGTAAAGCTCATCCTGATCCAGTCTGGCCGACTGCGCGAAGGCCCGGATACGCTCGATCGTCTCATCGCCATGATTGATCGGCCCGTAGCCGGCCCGCCAGTGTTCGAAGGCTGAAGACGTCGTAGCGGCCATGCGCTGCTGCCTATCTTGGATTCGTGGAGCTCTTTGTATCAGCTGCGCTATGCGACCCCGCCGGTCCAGGGCGGTGGATCGCTCGCGGGAAAGGAGTCGATACCGGCGCGCTCGACATCGTCGAGCGGTTCGGGTGGGCGCCGATGGCGGATCAGTTCTAAGTCGGAAGTGTCCGCGGCTGCTATCGCATCGGCGATCAGTGGGGCAAGCCCGATCACGTTGCTCGGGTGAATGACGGCATCGGTCGAGACGATCCTGCCGCAGAGAGGCGTCAGCCGCTCAAAGGAGTCGCCGGCGAAAATGCCATGCACAACGGCGACGTCCGGGCGGGAGAAGCCCTGCAACGGCAGCTTACGCGCCGCTTCGATGAGCGTGTTGCCAGACGAGGCAATATCGTCGACCAGAACAGGCTGGAGGCTATTCCATTGCGAAAGGTCCGGCAGCTCGATGTCTACATCGCGATCGCCATGGCGAACCTTGCGCAGCACCGTGTGCGGCGCGCCGATTCGCGCCGCAATCGCCGACACCCACTGCTCGCTTTCCTCGTCGGGACCGATGACGAGCGGCCTGGCAATCGACGCGTCGATCCAGTTCGCTAGGAGCGAGGCCGCATGCACCGTGAGCGCCGGGATGTCGTAGAGCGCAGACAGCGCCGGATAGCGGTGCAAGTGCGGATCGACTGTGACAAGGCGATCGAAACTCGATGATACCAGGCGTGCGAAGGTTCGTGAGGTGATGGCCTCGCCCGGCCGGAAGCGCCGATCTTGCCGCATATAGGCGAGATAGGGAGCAATCAGCGCGACCTCGGAGGCGCCTAGCGACCGCGCCGCATCGGCGACGAAGACAAGGCGCAGGAAGCCCTCATCAGGCCGAGCGAGGGTAGAAATCAGAAGAACCGCCTTGCCAGTCACATCAGAGACAAGGCGCACATAGCTTTCGCCGTCCGGGAAATAGCGGGTTTCGATGGCGCCCAGTTCCCCTACGCCCGCGTCCGCAAGACTTCGTGCAAAAGCGTCGTTCCCCGGCAGCGCCAGAATGATTGGCTTAGGACGATCGTTGGGGGGAGAGACGCGGGCCATTGCTTTGTCTTTCTCGATCTCGTCTCGGTGGTGGCTGCACGCATCGTCGGTTTGGTCATTTCGTCCGCCACGGGAAGAGACGTTCCTGATAACGCCGCACGGAAAGCCAATTCTTTAATCGAGATCAAGTTCTGGGTGTTGCGGCAAAGGGAGCTTCCGAACGCAAACTTGATTTGAGTTAAAGTTTGAGCCGTTACGGAAGCGCATCGTCGCCGCCGAGCGCTTGAATGGACCATTGTTGGCGAGAGCTAGATCGGCTTTAGCGCTCAAAGAAGGGCCGGTCGGTTACGCGCCTGTTCAATCGGATCGGGCCGTGACGGGCGAGAGTTAAAGTACGGAAGGCGCCTGATGGAAAATAAGAACAAGGCTCCCGCCAAACAGGTGCTCAAATTCGATATCGTATACTTCATCGCCGTTGTCTTCGCCGTACTCCTCATTCGAGATCTGCTGGTCGGCCAGAGCCACGTGAAGGTCATCCCCTATAGCGAATTCCAGAGCCTGGTCGAAAAGGACGGCGTCACCGACCTGGTTGTCGGACCGACCCAGATCACCGGAGCCTACAAACAGCCGGTCGACAAAGGCGCCCCCGCGCATTTCTCCACCGTTCGCGTCGATCCTCAGATCGCCGATGCCTTGACGCGCCGTAATATTTCCTTCTCCGGGCAGCCCGCGCCGGGCCTCTTCGAAAACCTGCTGTCGTGGCTGATGCCGGCCGCGATGTTCGTGCTGATTTGGATGTTTCTGCTGCGCCCGATGATGGCCGGGCAGCATGGCGGTCTGATGAGCATCGGCCGCAGCCGCGCCAAGGTCTATGCTGAGAACGACGTGAAGGTTACATTCGCCGATGTCGCGGGCGTCGATGAAGCCAAGCAGGAACTCGCCGAAGTCGTAGGGTTCCTGAAAGACCCCACGACCTATGGCCGACTCGGCGGCCGCATTCCCAAGGGTCTGCTGCTCGTCGGACCGCCCGGAACGGGCAAGACGCTTCTCGCGCGTGCCGTCGCCGGGGAATCGGGCGTTCGGTTCTTCTCGATCACCGGCTCCGAATTCGTCGAGATGTTTGTTGGCGTTGGAGCCTCGCGCGTGCGCGACCTTTTCCAACAGGCACGCGAGCAGGCACCCGCCATCGTGTTCATCGATGAGTTGGATGCACTCGGCCGGGCGCGAGGCATCGATGCGCCCGGGGGCGGGCATGATGAGAAGGAGCAAACGCTCAATCAGCTGCTCGCCGAGATGGACGGTTTCGATCCGAGCATCGGCATTGTCGTTCTGGCGGCGACCAACCGACCCGAGATCCTTGACCCGGCGCTGCTGCGTGCCGGACGCTTCGATCGCCAGGTTCTCGTCGACCGTCCTGATCGTCAGGGCAGGATCGACATTCTCAATGTGCACCTGAAGAAGATAAGTGCGGCGCCCGATCTCGAGGTCGCGGCAATTGCCGCGCTCACCCCAGGCTTCACCGGCGCCGATCTCGCGAATCTCGTCAACGAGGCCGCGCTTGTCGCAACGCGCCGAGACGCGACGGCCACCACCCTCGACGATTTCACACAGGCTGTTGAGCGCATCGTTGCCGGACTCGAAAAGAAGAGTCGCATCTTGATCCCTCGCGAGCGCGAAATTGTCGCCCATCACGAGATGGGACACGCCCTTGTTGCCATGGCGCTGCCGCAGACCGACGTGGTGCAGAAGGTCTCGATCATCCCGCGCGGCATCGCTGCGCTTGGGTACACACTTCAGCGGCCGACGGAGGATCGGTTCCTCATGAGCCAATCCGAATTACAGGATCGTATGGCGGTGCTGCTCGGCGGACGCGCTGCCGAAAGCTTGGTGTTCGACGAGATCTCGACAGGCGCGGCGGACGATCTCGTCAAGGCGACAGACATCGCGCGCAACATGGTCGTTCGATTCGGAATGTCGAAGGAGCTCGGACAGGTCGCCTACGAGTCGGAGGCAGGCGGCTTCCTGGTCGGCCAAACCCCGGTCTGGCGCCCCCGAACCTATAGCGATGAGACGGCCAAAGCCATCGACCACATGGTGAAAGATCTCATCGAGCACGCCTTCCAAAAAGCCCACTCTGTCCTCGAACGCAACCGTTCTGTGCTCGACACGAGCGCGCGAGAGCTTCTTGCCCGAGAAACGCTTGGTCCCGACGATCTTGCGAAGTTGACCCTTGGTCTCGAGCGCGAGGCGCCGCGTCAGCCAGGCCTCGCTTTGGTCAAGTGATGCGGATCGGAAATTGCCACATCAGCCTGCTCGGCGGGCGCTCGCTGCTCAAGAGGACGTAAGGTGCGCAGATCTACGGTTGTCGTCATCATCGTATTGGTCGCCACCGCTGCGGCCGGCGCCTATGTGTATTGGCTCGGAACGCAAAATCGCGTGCCGGCGGGATTGGCGCGGGTGAATGGAAGGATCGAGGTCGAGCGCGTCGACATTACCAGAAAGTACGCCGGCCGCTTAGCTGAAGTGGCGGTGAATGAGGGGGCCAACGTCAGGAAGGGCGATGTTCTCGCCCGCCTCGATACGAGCGAGATACAGGCCCAGTTAACGGCCGCAAGAGCCGCCATCCACCGCAGCCACCAGAGCGTAGCCAGCGCGGAGGCGAGTGTTGCCCTACGCGAGGCCGAACTAAATCTCGCGCAGATCGAGCTTCAGCGCGTCGTCGATCTTATGCGATCGAACACTTCGACGCAGGCCGAGCAGGACCGCCGAACGGCACAGCGTGACATTTCAAGGGCATCGCTTCGGACGGCGAAAGCGGCCGTTGAGGACGCCAAAGCCTCGGTGCAAGTCGCCGAGGCGCAGGTTAGCCAAATCGAAGCCGCCATTGCCGATATGACGTTGAAGGCTCCAGTGTCGGGACGCGTCGAATATCGCTTGGCGCAAGCCGGTGAGGTTGTCGGCGCCGGAGGGCGGGTGCTGACCGTCTTCGATCTCTCGGATGCTCACATGACGATCTACCTGCCCACGTCGACCGCCGGCCGCGTCGCAGTCGGTGCGCAAGCGCGCCTCGTGCTCGACGGCGCGGGAGGCTATGTCCTGCCCGCGACCGTGTCGTTCGTTTCCGCCGACGCACAGTTCACACCGAAATTCGTCGAGACGGCGAGCGAGCGCGAGAAGCTAATGTATCGCGTCAAGCTACACATCGACCCTGCCTTGGTCGCATCCGAGCGTGGATATGTGAAGGCGGGAATGACCGGCAATGCTTATGTCCAGATCGCAGGCGATGCCAGCTGGCCGTCCGAGCTTGCGCCGAGGCTCCCCGATGGACGCTGATCCCGCAGCGGCCGTCAGCCTGACGGGTGTCCATCATGCCTACGGAAAGGTGATCGCGCTTCGCGGTCTCGATCTTTCAATCCCGTCTGGCTCCAAACTTGCTCTCGTCGGCCCTGATGGGGTCGGCAAGTCGACGCTGCTCGGGCTAATCGCGGGTGTGCGCCGCATCCAGCGTGGCTCGGTCAGCGTCCTCGGTGGCGACATGGCGTCGACCTCGCACCGGAGCGAGGCCGCGCCCAGAATTGCCTATATGCCACAAGGCCTCGGACGCAATCTCTATCCGACCCTCTCGGTGATCGAGAACATCGACTTTTTCGCCCGGCTGTACAATCAGCCGGAGGGACGCCAACATCGGCGCATCGATCAGCTCTTGCAGGTCACCGGACTTTTTCCCTTTGCCGACCGACCGGCGGGTAAGCTGTCCGGCGGGATGAAGCAAAAGCTCGGATTGTGCTGCGCGCTCGTGCATGATCCCGATCTTCTCATCCTCGATGAGCCGACGACGGGGATTGATCCGCTGTCGCGCCGCCAGTTCTGGACGCTGATTGCGCGCTTGCAGGGCGAGCGACCTGCCATGACAGTGATCGTGGCAACAGCTTACATGGAGGAGGCGGGCGAATTCCGTCGTATCGTGGCGATGGATGACGGCGCCATCATCGCCGATGGCAGCCGGGCGGAGCTTCTTGCCCGTACCGGATCAACTACGCTCGAGCAGGCCTATATCGAACTGCAGCGCCCCGAGCGGCGCGGGGCACGCGCGGCTTCGTCAGCTCCACGTCTCGAGCGGGTTGGTGGGCCGCCGGCCATCGTGGCCGAAGGGCTGACGATGCGTTTCGCTGATTTCACTGCGGTCGACCATGTGAGCTTCCGGATCGAACGGGGTGAGATCTTCGGCTTCCTCGGCTCCAATGGTTGCGGCAAGACGACCACGATGAAGATGCTGACCGGCCTGCTGCCGGCGACGGAAGGACACGCCGAGCTCCTGGGAAAGCCGGTCGACGCGCGCGACATCATGACCAGGACGCGGATAGGCTATGTGTCTCAATCGTTTTCGCTTTACGAAGAGCTGTCGGTGCGAGGCAATCTCGAGCTGCACGGGCGGCTCTGTGGAATCAGCGGTAAGGAGCTTGTCGAACGCGTCGAGGAAGCACTGGCGCGGTTCGAGCTTACTGACATCGCGGAAACCCTGCCGGACGCATTGCCGTTGGGCATGCGCCAGCGGCTTCAGCTGGCGGCGGCATGTTTGCATAGGCCGGACGTCCTCATCCTGGACGAGCCGACCTCGGGCGTTGATCCAGCGGCCCGCGATCGCTTCTGGAGCCTTCTGCTGGAGATGTCGCGGCGCGACGGTGTCACAATCTTCATCTCAACGCACTTCATGAACGAAGCCGAACGCTGCGACCGCGTCTCTCTCATGCATGCGGGTCGGGTGCTGGCCGTTGGTGCGCCGCAGGAGCTTCAGGTCGCGCGCGGCGCGGAGAGCCTCGAAGACGCCTTCATCGCCTATCTGGAGGACGCGACCGCGACAGGATCGGAAGAACAAGCTGTCAATGGCGCGATCTCATTCGTCGAGTCCGCGTCGTCTCCCCGCGAAGACGGCCCCACTGAGCCCCATAGGCCGCGCTTGGCCTCTGTAAGGCGGACTTGGACGTTTGCGCGACGCGAGGCGCTGGAGCTCAGCCGGGACCGCATTCGGCTTGCCTTCGCTCTGATCGGCCCACTCCTGCTCATGGCAGCCTTCGGATATGGCATTTCCTTCGACATCGAAGGCCTGCGCTACGCAGTGCTCGACCGCGACCAATCGCTGGAAAGTCGAGCATTTCTCGACCAGTTCTCAAGCTCCCGGTATTTCGTCGAGCACGCAAGGCTTGACGACGAGATCCAGATCGATCGGCGCTTACGCGCCGGCGAGCTGAAATTTGCCATCGACATCCCGCCCGGCTTCGGCCGCGATCTGTTGCAGGGGCGCCGACCGGAAATCGGCTTCTGGCTCGACGGCGGCAACACCTTCCCCGCGGAGACCGCGCGAGCATACATCCTGGGGACCGTTCAAACTTATGCCGGCGAACTCGCCCGCGCCTCGCGTAACGCCAATAGTCTCGCGGTGCAGACGCTGCGAGTCGAACCCCGGTTTCGCTACAACCAGGATTTTCGCAGCGTCTTCGCGATCACTCCCGGATCGATCATGCTGCTGCTGATCATCTTTCCTGCCATGCTGACAGCGCTCGGCGTCGTCCGGGAGAAGGAAATGGGCTCGATCGCAAATGTCTACGCATCGCCCGCGACCGTGGGTGAATACCTGTTAGGCAAGCAACTCCCCTATGTCGCGATCGGGCTCTTGAGCTATCTCAGCCTGCTTGTCTTTGCCAGCGGTGTCCTGGGCGTCGTGCCAAAAGGCTCGATGCTCGCCCTTTCAGTGGCGGCCCTCGTCTATGTCTCTGCCGCCACGGCCTTCGGCCTACTGGTATCGGCATTCGTCTCGACGCAGGTAGCCGCGATTTTCGGAACCGCCATCCTGACGGCGATGACAGCAGCCCACTACTCGGGGTTCCTGATCCCAGCTTCGTCGCTCGAAGGGCCGGCGCGCGTCATGGGTCTGTCGTTCCCCGCGCTCTGGTTCCAGACGATCAGCCTCGGCGTTTTCGCCAAGGGGCTTGATATCGCAGCCTTCACTCAGGAACTCATTGTGCTCGCAGGCTTCGCGGTAGCGTTCCTGCTGCTTGCCAGGTTGTTGATACGCAAGCAGGGGGCCTAGCGATGCGACGGTGGATGAGCAACGCCTTCCGTCTTGGCATTAAGGAATTCGCGAGCCTTTCGCGCGACGTCGTGATGGTCGTTCTCATCGCTTATGTCTTCACCTTTGCGGTCTATTCCGAGGCGACGGCGATGCGCACGGATGTCAACGATGCCAAGGTGGCCGTCATCGACGATGACCGCTCTACCCTCTCGGGTCGGATCAAAGACGCGCTGCGGTCACCATACTTTCGCCCTCCGGTCGAAATCGATCGCTCGAGCCTCGACGGCTTGATGGACAAGGGCGTCTTCATTTTCATTCTCGACATCCCGCATGGGCTGGAAGCCGACTTCCTGGCCGGTCGCAACCCGGCCATTCAAGTCAATGTCGACGCCACCACCATCTCCCAGGCGGGCGTCGGCACGGCCTATATTCAGGAGATCATCGCGCAGGAAACTAGGAGCTTTCTCAAGCACGACCGTGCCGAGACACTCGCTCCGGTCAACGCCGTGATCCGCGCCATGTTCAACCCTAATCTCGAAGCGATCACGTTTACGGCAAGTATGGGCGTCATCAACAATGTCACCATCCTCGCCATCATTCTGGTCGGCGCCGCCGTGATGCGTGAAAGAGAGCATGGTACGATCGAGCATCTTCTCGTGATGCCAGTCAGCGCGAGTGAGATCATAGCCGGCAAGATCTGGGCGAACGGGCTGGTCATCCTTTTGGCAGCCGCGTTCTCGCTTCATGTCGTGGTTGAAGTCGTTCTGCGCACATCGATCGTCGGCTCGATCGAACTATTTCTCGTAGGCACGGCCATCTACCTCTTCGCTGTCACGTCGCTCGGCATTCTGCTCGCCACGGTCGCGAATTCCATGCCGCAATTTGCGCTGCTCTCCATCCCGGTCTTCGTCTTGATGTTCCTGCTGTCCGGCTCCTTCACGCCATTCGAGAGCATGCCGCGAGCACTTCAGGTGATCATGGACCTCTCGCCGTCCACGCATTTTGTGCGCTTTGCGCAAGCGGTGCTGTACCGTGACGCAGGCATCGACGTAGTTTGGCGCGACCTATTGATCATGGCCGGACTCGGCGCGGCGTTCGTTGCGATTGCGCTTTTTCGCTTCAAGGCAATGCTCTCACGCCAGTCGTAAGAAACTTCGCTAGAGCGCGGCCCCATGAGCACGTAACCAAATGCGGATTGATTCAAACTTGACGAACGCGAGATAGTTGCCCCACGACCAAACCGATGCCCTCAACCGACAAGATCGGACAACCGGACTTCAGGTTATTTGTTCCAAGAAATACTACGAAATGTGATCTATCTGGGTGACCCTGCGTGCATGGCGCGCCTCTCCTGGAAACGGTGCTGCGAGCCAGCGCGTGACGGCCTCTTTGGCTTGATCGAGAGTGAGAAACCGAAGGCCGAGGGAGAGTGCATTCGCATTGTTGTGTTCGCGCGTCGACATGAGAATATCCAGATGCTTTCCGGAAGCATCCACTTGCTCGTTTCCGGGGTCACCATAGTAAAGCGCACAGCGAACGCCTTTGAACCTGTTCGCTACGATTGCTTCGCCTTGTCCGGAAGCCCCGGCAACGATGGCACGACTGTCTTTTCCCGCAGCAACGTCTTCCGAAAGTTTTTTGGCCGCAACGGCAATGATTGCCGGATAGTCGTCCTGCGGATCGTTTGCTAGGGCACCGCAGTCTTCGACCACGCATTTGAGTTGATCGCGGACATATTCGACAAGCTTATTCTTGGCTTCAAATCCGGCATGGTCCGAGGCGAAATACACTTTCATGGCGAAATCTTCCTTCCCGCCCAGCCGAGGTGGATCGGAGCAAATCATTCACAACGGCGCGGGCGGGTGTCACAACAGCACGAAGCTGCTGGCTGCCATCAGGGATGCCTTCGGTAGAGGCGCAGAAATTGCGCATTAATCGCAACGATGATCGTGCTCGCCGACATGAACACTGCGGCCACGGCCGGCGTCATCATGAAGCCTGTGCCGAAGGTGATGCCGGCAGCCATCGGGATGGCTACGGTGTTATAAGCCGTAGCCCAGATGAGGTTCTGCACCATCTTACGATAGGTAGCGCGTGACAGACCGAGGATCGCGGCGACGTCGCGGGGATCGCTTTTAACAAGAACAACGTCAGCCGACTCAACAGCCACATCGGTACCGGCGCCAATGGCGACGCCCAGATCTGCCTGGACGAGCGCCGGTGCGTCGTTGACGCCGTCGCCAACCATCGCCACCGAAAGGCCACGGGCCTGAAGCTCTTTGATCTTGTCGGACTTCTGGTCGGGAAGTACCTCGGCGAAATATTCTGCGATCCCTAGCTCCTTCGACACGCTCTCGGCGACGCCTTTCGCATCGCCCGTCAGCATGACGGATCTGATGCCGAGCCGCGTCAGTTCGGCGATCGCATCTTTGGATTCCGGGCGAACGATGTCGGCGAGCGCGAATAGCGCACGCGGTTTGCCGCTGCGCACAAGCGCCACCACCGTCTTGCCCTGCCCCTCCAGCTGCTTCAGCTTCTCGTGAGTGATGGGCTTGCCCTGCCGGGCGAGATGGCCGGGACTGACGATGCGAATATCTTGTCCGTCAACTTTCGCCACGATACCTTCGCCGGTGATATTGCTCACCTCGCTGGCTTTCGGAATGGTCAGGTTTCGGCGCTTCGCTTCGGCGACGATCCCGTGTGCGATCGGGTGCTCGGACTGGTTCTCTGCGGCGGCTGCGAAGCTCAGTTCTGTGTTCTGGTCGCCGCCTGAGAGCAGGACGATGTCGCTGACGCCGAAGCGGCCTTCCGTCAATGTGCCGGTCTTGTCCAACACCACTGCTTGTAGATTCCGCGCACGCTCGAAAGCGGCGCGGTCGCGGATCAGAAGACCGTTGCTGGCGCTGAGCGATGTGCTGACGGCGACCACGAGCGGAACAGCGAGGCCGAGGGCATGCGGGCAGGCCACCACCATCACCGTCACCATGCGCTCAAGAGCGAATTCGAGCGGCGCGCCAAGCCAAAGCCACCAGACAAAAAGCGTCCCGAAGCCAACGACGAGGGCAATGTAGGTCAGCCAAGCGGCCGCCCTGTTGGCAATGTCCTGGGTGCGCGAGCGTGTCGCCTGCGCCTTCTTCACGAGATCGATGACCTGAGCGAGATAGGTCGAATCGCCCGTTGCCGTTACTTTGATGGTGACGGCGTTGGCGCCGTTGATCGCCCCGCCGATAGCTGTCGCGCCGACCGCCTTGGTGACGGGGCGTGACTCGCCCGTCAACATTGCTTCGTTGAAGCCTGACGCCCCCTCGACGATCTCGCCATCCACCGGCACCTTGGCGCCTGGGCGAACAATCACGCGGTCGCCCGGCTTGAGATCGGAGATCGGTACCTCGTGTGTCGTACCGTTGGCGTCGATCCGCGTCGCGCTGTCCGGCAAGAGACGAACGAGCTCTTCCAGCGCGCGTGACGCGCCCATCACCGAGCGCATCTCGACCCAGTGGCCGAGCAGCATAATGGCAATGAGGGTGACCAGTTCCCAGTAGAACGCTTCGCCTGGAAAGCCGAACGTGACCGCCGCAGAGAAGAAGTAGGCCGCCGAGATCGCCAGCGCGATCAGGGTCATCATGCCGGGCTGCCCCTTGCGCAACTCGGAGAAGAAGCCGGTCAGGAATGGCCATCCGCCGTACAGATAGGCGACGGTTGAGAGCACGAAGAGGACCAGGCCGTCCCCCGGAAAGGACAGGAGCTCCGTGAGCCCGAGCCAGTGCCGGATCATCGGCGAGAGCAACAGTACCGGAGGCGTCAGGATCAGGGTAACCCAGAACCGACGACGGAAGTCAGCGACCATGGCACCGTGGTCGTGACCGGCGTGCTCGGAATGGCTGGACCCGGCCGCCGCTACGATCTTGGCTGCGCCGTGATGGCCGTCATGGGGCAACTCGCGACCTCCATGCTGGTGATGATCATGATGGCCGTGATGGGAGTGCGGTGAGCTCATTCTTTTTCGTCCGTCAGGTGGCCCAGCCAGTTTCGTCACGGCGCGCCACAGGGTTTCTGCCGCACTGATGATAGATGGGAAGCGACAACATCCTCGTGGTGAACCTCGCCCCGACGCACCTTGGGATCTTTAATCCAGATCAAGTTCAGGCTACACGTCGCCTCAGCGCACTCGTCAGAGCCCTGGGCAAGGTAGCAGAGTAAAGGCACCAACGAAGCTTATGCTAACTTGACGACCGTCCCGGCGTTGCCCTCCAGGATCGCGCGTGCGTCTTCCAAGCGTCCGATGCCCGCTATCCTACCGGGCGTCTCAGCGAACTGGCATGCCGCCTCCACCTTTGGCCCCATGGACCCAGGTGGAAATTGATGAGCCGACAGTTCTGTAGGGTGAGCCACCCGAATGGGGCGTTGTTGGGAAGTCCCCCAGCCGAGATAGACGGCATCCACATCCGTTAGCATCAGCAATGCATCGGCGGCCAGGTCCGCAGCGAGCAGTCCGGCAGCGCGATCCTTGTCGATGACAGCCTCAACGCCCTGAAGATTGCCAGACGCGTCGCGCACGACGGGAATTCCGCCGCCGCCGGCGCAAATGGTCACAACCTTGGCGGCGACGAGCATACGGATCACTTCGATCTGGACGATCCGCTTCGGCAAGGGGGACGAGACCACCCGGCGCCAGCGGCCCGACGCCTCCTCGACCATAGGCCAGCCATGAGCGGTGCGCGCTTTCTCAGCTTCCTGCGCTTGATAAACCGGACCGATCGGCTTCTCGGGGCGGCCGAATGCGGGATCGCGGAGATCCACCTCGATGTGGGTCAGCAAGGTGGCCAGCCGTGTGCTCGGAGGAAGCACATTGGCCAATTCCTGCTCGATCATGTAGCCGATCATACCGATGCTCTCGGCGCTGATGACGTCGAGCGGGTAAGGCGGGACCTCCTTGAGCGCCGCGGCCTGGAGGGCGAGCAGTCCCACTTGTGGACCGCTTCCATGGGCCACGATGATGTCATGGCCCTTGGCAAGGTCAGCCAGAGCCACGGCCGCCTTGCGCACATTGGCGCGCTGAGCGTCGGCACTCATGGGCTCTCCGCGCTTCAGCAGCGCGTTACCGCCAAGCGCAACAACGACACGCATGATCAGACCTCGAGCGTGGGAGCGGCCAGCGCCGGTCGGCAGAAAGTCCTGTGTGGGCCGAAAATCCGGCCCTTCCCAGGAGCCCCGTCCGCGACCCGCCGCTCTCTATGACTGAATAGATGGCCCGCCGAGACCTTGACCGATGAGAGTCGAAAAGTGGCTTCGGCAAGTTCAATCACCCGCCGGCTTGGTGCGCTGCGCCGACAGCCGCGGGATGAACGCTGGCACTTCTCGCATATAGCGCGCATAGGCATCGCCAAATTCGGCAAGCGCCTCTCGTTCCTCATGCTTGGAAAGCCGCCAATACATGAAGACCAGGATGGGGAACATCGCGAGCGTTAGCAAGGTTGGCCACTGCAGTAGAAACCCAAACATGACGAGGACAAAACCGACATATTGCGGGTGCCGGACGCGCGCATAGACACCCGTAATTGCGAGCTTATGCTGCCGCTGGGCCTCATAGAGCGCCTTCCATCCAGCGGAAATCAGGATGAAGCCGCCACCGATGAAAACAAAGCTGAGAATGTGGAACGGCCCAAAATGTGGATTGCCGCGCCAACCGAACAGTTCTTCGAGCAGGTGGCCGGCGTCATGCGAGAACCAGTCAACGCCAGGATAGCGCGACTGCAGCCAGCCGGAGAGCAGGTAGATCGTCAAGGGAAAGCCGTACATCTCGGTGAAGAGCGCGATGATGAAAGCGCTGAAAGCACCGAAGGACCGCCAGTCCCGAGGTGTTGTCGGCTTAAAGAAGCTGAACGCAAAGAAGATGAAGATGATGGAATTCAGAAAAACGAGAGACCAAAGACCGTAGGCGGGAATATTGTCCTGCATGGGGGCGCTCTGCTTGAACCATCAATGCTGGTGCGGTGATCGACCAGGCGGTGATGCGGATGAATTTCCATCGCCACCACGCCCTCCGTGCCCTCCATGCATGAACACGTGCAGCAGAGGGCAAGCAAGGATGATAAGCCAGGGTAGCCAGCCCAGAAGATGGGCACGATGTTCCGCGATCAGGTAGAAGGCGCCGATCGCCAGGAAGCCGTAGAGCGCAATGTTCGCGGCGCTAAAGCGGCTCGGTCGTTGTTGCTGGTTATTCATGTGATCGGTGTCCGGTTTCGTGACTGGCTCGCCCTGATAGGGACATCGCGAATTGTCTATTCCGCGAGGTCGAAGGGCCACCGCTGTGAGACAGTTGGCAAAGAGCGCTCAGCTCACGCGCGAACGTAGTGCGCCAGCAGCGCTGGAGTCTTTAATCTCGGTTAAAGTGCTGTCGGCACAGCTTCGAGCGAACTGCGCACAAATTGCGCCCGGACGGGGCTAGTGCTTGTCTGTTCGTCGCGGCCGGGAGCCTTTGTCCGGTGCTACGTGTCGCGGTCGCCTCGCGCTGCGGGAAAAGGCGCCGGGCCGGAGGAGATCGTCGTCACCCTGAAACGTGGAGGCGGATGGCAAGGCGTCAAACTTGCGGACCAAGCTTGCTACCGACCGTGCGCACGAGCCGACGCGGACGTCGATGCCAGACGCGGCAAGCCGCTCTCGCTCAGCGCCGGCAATAAATCCACAGACGAGCCTAGTGGCGCCACTTGAGAGGATAAGGTCGCAAGTCGACTGGCTGGTTCGCTCCCGGTTCGGGCGAAATTCCCGAGCCGACGCCTTCTGGTCGATCAAGAGCAAGCCGTCACATTTCGCAAAGAAGGGACTGAGCATGGTCTTCTGCCGGCTGCGCGAGACAAGCAGCGCGACGCACCGCATTCGATCTGCCGGCGTCGGGGCTATCGTTGGCATTTCCGATCCGCAGGACACGTCCTCAACTGATTTAGTGATCACACTCTAGTCATCCGCACTTTAATCTCGATCAAACATAGGTGTGAGCAGCCATAAGAGCCATGAACCTGCACCAGGGGATGGTGTGGCTGGGCTAATGCCGCTGCCTGCGGTGGCTCACTTGGTTGATCTCAGTCAATACGCATTGGACCGGAGTATGATCCGCTTGAAGGGTCGGCTTCTTTCGCGGCATGTCGGATATAGATCATTCGGCGTGTGCGGATGCGGACACCAACCGATGAAGGCCTGTAAGGCGAGCGCATGCTCAGGGTCCTGGCATTGCTGATCTTCTGCTTGGTCTCCTTGCTGGCTCAAGGGGCGCCGGCGCTAGCCCATCCGAATCATGCGCAGCAAGCTAAGTCGCAAAATCGCACAAACCACGCGGAACTGCGAACCTCTCCGTTGGACGGAGGAAACTGCTCATTCCATCACGGCCGCTGCTGCAAAAGTATGTGCGCCTCCTGTTATTTGCCGATGCCGCCCCAGCAGCAAGGCGTCACCGACATTCGGCTCGCATCATCAACGGTGCTGCCTTCGCGCGATGACCTCACCCCGCTAATCTTGCCGGGCGGAGACCCCCCAATACCACGACCTTGCGGTCTTTAAGGGCCACGCAGCATTCCGTAGTCCCCTATTTCATCCGGGGATCGCTGAGCTCGGCTGTGCCCACTGAGTGCCATGGCGCGCTAGTGCCCAGAGGCATCAGGCACCTTTCACATCAGAGGATTGATTGGCTGCGCGAGCAGCCGCCGGAACGGGCCTAGCGCCCGGGAGGTGTAATGTGGGCTTGGATCGAGCGTCTTTAACAGAAAAGGCAGCCCGGTCGCTCCGCCGCGACGATTGGGGAACCGTCGAGCGCGAGCGGAATGGACTGGTGTTACGTGAATCGTTGTTGGTTGACGCGGGCGGCGGAGCCCAGGCACGAGGCGATGAAGTGAGCCGGCGCCGGGGGCGCCGACAAGAGCCGCAGGACACCGCGCCAGCAAGCGTGGCGGAAGGCGCGGCTATATCGACTGAGCAGCATAGGCTGATCGCCCGCTACCACTCAGGCGACCGCGAAATCGAGGCCGGCCGAGACCTGTTCAGCATAGGCTGGGCAGGAAAATCGATTTTCAACCTGCTCCACGGCTGGGTAGCCGTCTACACGCTTCTCGAAGATGGCCGGCGGCAGATCGTCCAATTCGCGCTGCCGGGCGCAATCCTCGGGGTCCTGCCGTCGAGGCGTGGCTCGTCCACTGTCGGCGCCCAAGCCCTGACGGATGTTACGGTTTCTGTCATCCCGGCGTCTGTCCTGGCCACGCATGCGCGCACCGAACCGGAGATCTGCTTGCGGCTCGTGCGGTCACTGGCCCGCGATTGCAATCTGGCGTTCGATCATCTGACGAGCATCGGGCGGCGTTCGGCGCGCGAGCGGGTGGCGCATCTGCTCCTAGAGCTGTTCACGCGCTATCGCGCGCAGTGGCCAGGCAATCGGATTGAAGAAATGACGCTGCCGCTGACGCAGGAACAGATCGGTGATGCCACCGGCCTGACTTTTGTTCACGTCAACCGCGTCTTGAGCGCGATGCGCAAGGAGGGGATTGTTCAGTTCCATTATCGTCGCCTGCGAATATTGGACCCCGATAGACTGATCGAGGTTGCCGGCGTGGATCCGGAAACAGCGTTGGGCTGGCTAGCGCGACGCCCGTGGACTTAGCTCTGGCCGTTCATGAAACATCCGCCAGGCTCCTAGGTAGATTGTGCGGTGGGCTTTCCCGGTAGAACCTTACGGCCTAATAGCTGCGAGTAGATTGTGCCTACAGGGACTAGGCTTGGCATTGGCGAGTGCCTTGCGGAATAGCTCGCCCTTCTCGCAATAGCAATTCAAGAATCCATGACCGGGCATGTTCGGCATAGCTTCTCCAGGCGCTTTCGCAGTTCCGGCCGGCCACGATGCAACCGGACCGTCACGTTATCAACGATTTGCTGAGACTGGCTGCGAGGCGGTCACGTGGTTCGCCAAGAATGTCCGCGCCCCAGACAATATTAGCGTACTCAGGTTTGAGGGTTGGCAAGATTCAGTAGAGGCAGTTGCAGACCGCCGCATCAAGACCAGCATCAACAGGGTCACTCTCGTTCTCCGCCCCGTCGAAAACGATTTCGCGGCGATGCCGTCGCTCCACTTCTCGCAGATGGTCAACGATTGTCGTCGCTAGGATACGCCCGGGCCAACCACGCACCATACGAACATCCTGGAGCTGCGACGACCGCTCGAGCGCGCGGTGCCAGAAGCGCTGCAGGACCTCATCTCCCGCATCGCGATCACGCTGGTGACGCTGAAGAAACTAAAATATCGGCTGCGGTGCGACAGCACAACAGAGACCATGCCAACCCATCTCATCGCGTCATCCGACCTAACGCACCAGCCTGTCTGAGTTGGATTTGCCAGTTTTCGCGGCCGGCTTTTTTTTCTGTTGTTTGGGCGCTTTGCTGACGGGCTTCTTGCTCTTTAGCGACTTTTCCGGGTGGTGCGCATCATTCGCACTGGCCTGAGCGGTAATGGGTCCGATCAAACAGATTAAGGCGATCATGGCTCTAATGACCAAGTACTTCATGGCTGGCTCCGCGTTCCACTTCCACCGACAAACAGTCTATGCGAGCTTGGCCTTACTTCTTTAACTCCAATCAAAGACTGCTTGTGCGCTGACTTGGAGTCGGAGCACATCTTCGTTTCAGGGTTTGCCGGGATTAGGGCCACATTTTCGAGCAATGCGGAGACCAGCAGTCATCAAGCCGCCTTCTACGCGAGACACTCGCTAAAATGACCTATCATCCTGGAGCTGGCTCGGACAGCCGGGCCGATACGGCCTTGTTTCCTATGGCCGACCCTAGCTTGGCTATTTTCTCCTGGATTGTGGCGCCGGTCGCTGTCAGTCGCGGAGACAGCCTCGCAGTGCGCCGCCTAGGCGGGCTGGGTCAGAAGCGCGGGCGGCCGGTACACAGTGTATAGTATGTAGGCCGACATGAGCGCACCTCCGAAACAGAACGCGGAGATGTATGCGAATTGAACAAACAGGAACACGATGACGACAACACCAATAATCAGAAATCCAAAGATCCTGGCGCTCGGATTAGAGGACGAGACAAGCGGTGCAATCACGACGAAGAGATAGAGGGCATAGGTTGCTTCCCGACGCATGATGAAATCAAACAAGACTGTTCCCTCGTAGCTGATCGCATGTCTCAAGAATCGCACAACCAACCAGTTCTCATGCGCAAAATACGGAAAAAACTGCATCGCGCCGATGACTGCGCCGACGATTGAGAAAAGCAAATAGACGTGCCGCCGCTTGCACGGCTCCAGGAAGTATGCCGAAAACGGCACCCACACCGGCCACGCCAGCCAAGCAAAGAACATGTAGCCCATGGCAAACGCTTCGATCGATGCCGCATTGCCAAGCAGACCGCCCGTCCAGACAAGACCCTCGAACAGCTGCTGCAGGCCGAAGTAGACCGGCAGCGCTGCAAACGCCAAGTAGCGCCGGTCCGTTTGGTAGGCTCGCCGAAGGCCGAGCACACCCGCTGGTACGAGGACTGCCGCTGCCGTGAAACTCGCCTCAGCGGAAAAGCACATAGAGTCACTCCATTCTTGGCGCTCCCTGAGAACGTCAATGCAACGAGATACCCAGCTGCTCAGACAGCAGCAAGATCAATGTCATCGGACGCTCACACATCGCGCACCACTGCCGACGACAACATTGGCCAATCTTTCTCCCGCCGACGCACACCATGACCTTTAACGACGGCGTAGATGGCAGGAATCACGACAAGCGTCAGAACCGTCGACGACAGCATGCCACCGATCATCGGCACCGCGATGCGTTGCATTACTTCCGAGCCCGTCCCGGTGCTCCACAGGATTGGGAGCAGACCAGCAACGATCGCGCACACGGTCATCATCTTGGGGCGCACGCGCTCCACCGCGCCCTCCATGATCGCCGCGTTCAGATCGTGATGTGAGAACGTACGACCTTCTCGTTCGGCGCGCACTCTGTGCTCGCTGAGCGCGTGGTCGAGATAGATCAGCATGATCACTCCGGTTTCCGCTGCGACGCCTGCAAGGGCGATGAACCCCACAGCAACCGCGACAGACATGTTGAAGCCGAGCCACCACATCATCCAAAGGCCGCCGATCAAAGCAAAGGGGAGCGACAGCATCACGATCAGCGTTTCGGCAATGCGCCGGAAGTTGAGGTAGAGAAGCAGAAGAATGATGATGAGCGTCAATGGAACCACGATGGCGAGGCGCTGCTTGGCGCGCTCGTAGTATTCGTACTGGCCACTCCAGACCGCGTGATATCCCGGCGGAAACGTCACTTTCTCGGCCACGGCCTTGCGCGCCTCGCTGACATATCCGCCAAGATCGCGGTCACGCACGTCGATATAAATGTACGCAGCGAGTTGCGCGTTCTCAGTGCGAATCGAGGCCGGCCCCTGCGTGATCCGCACATTGGCGACTTGGCCCAGCGGGATGGAAGAGCCGTTGGCGAGCGGCACGAGCGTCTCGCGGGCGATCGCCTGCGGATCGGACCTGACATCGCGCGAATAGCGCAGGCTGACCCCGTACCGTTCGCGGCCCTCGACCGTGGTCGTCACAGTCTCGGCACCCAGAGCCGTGGCAATCACCTGCTGCACGTCGCCGACCATTAATCCGTAGCGTGCCAGCTGCGTCCGGTCCGGCTCGATCTCCAGGTAGTAGCCGGCGATGATGCGCTCGGCATAGGCACTCGCCGTGCCGGCCACGCCCTTGATCGCCCCTTCGATGTCACGCGCAAGCCGTTCGATCACCTTCAGGTCCTGCCCCAGGACCTTGATGCCCAGCGGTGTGCGGATACCCGTCGCCAGCATGTCGATGCGCGCCTTGATCGGCATCGTCCAGGCATTCGACACGCCCGGGAACTGCAGAGCGCGATCCATCTCGTTGATAAGCTTCTCGAGTGTCATGCCTTCCCGCCACTCACTCGGGTCCTTCAGGTTGATGATTGTCTCGAACATTTCCGTCGGTGCGGGATCGGTCGCCGTGCCGGCGCGGCCCACCTTGCCGAACACCGATTTCACTTCTGGGAAGCTCTTGATGATCCTGTTCATGATCTGAAGCAGTTCCGCGGCCTTGGTGATCGAGATTCCGGGCAGCGTCGTCGGCATATAAAGGAGCGTGCCTTCATTCAGGTTCGGCATGAACTCGGAGCCGATGCGCGTCGCCGGATAGGCCGTGACGGCGAGCAGCGCCAAAGCCATAGCGATGGTCAACATCTTCGCCCTCAGCACGAGACTGATGACCGGCCTATAGATCCAGATCAGGAACCGGTTCACGGGATTGCGGCGCTCGGGAATGATTCGTCCGCGCACGAACAGCATCATCAGCGCCGGTACGAGTGTTATGGACAGAATGGCAGCCGCGGCCATTGCAAATGTCTTGGTAAAGGCCAGCGGCTTGAAAAGCCGCCCCTCTTGCGCCTCAAGGGTGAAGATCGGCAGGAATGACACCGTGATGATGAGCAGAGAGAAGAACAGCGCTGGCCCGACCTCACTGGCCGCTTCGATCAGCACCTCGCTGCGCGGTTTGTCGGGTGGGGCGCGCTCGAGATGCTTGTGAGCGTTCTCGATCATCACGATGGCTGCATCGACCATCGCACCGATGGCAATCGCGATACCGCCGAGGCTCATGATGTTGGAGGACAGTCCGAGCGCGTACATGCAGATGTAGGCAATGAGCACGCCGAGCGGCAGGGTAATGATGGCGACAAGAGCGCTGCGTGCATGCAGCAGGAAGATCATGCACACGAGCGCGACAATGATGCTCTCCTCGATCAGCGTGGTCTTGAGCGTGGCGATGGCGCGGTGGATGAGCTCGGAACGATCATAGACAGGAACAATCTCCGTGCCGGCAGGCAGGCTTGACTTGATGTCGTCAAGGCGCGCCTTGACGTTCTCGATTACAGACAAGGCATTCTGTCCGTAACGCTGGATCGCGATGCCGGAGGCAACCTCGCCCTCACCATTGAGCTCGGTCACGCCCCTCCGTTCATCGGGGGCCAGCTCCACACGGGCCACATCGCGCAATAGGACAGGTGCGCCGCCTTCCGACTTGAGAACGATCTGCTCGAGGTCCCGAACGCCGCGCAGGTATCCGCGCCCCCGCACCATGTATTCCGTCTCAGCAAGCTCGATTACCCGACCGCCGACGTCCATGTTGGACGCGCGGATCGCATCACGAAGCTTCGACAATGTCAGGTCGAACCCTTTGAGCCTGCGGGGGTCGACGATGACGGAATACTGCCGCACGAAGCCGCCGACGCTGGCCACCTCCGCGACGCCCTCAGCCTTCGCAAGCGCAAAGCGCAGCTGCCAATCCTGCGTCGCGCGGGTTTCGGCGAGCGTGCGGTTCGCCGCCATGACGGCGTATTGATAGACCCACCCCACGCCGGTTGCATCGGGACCCAGCGTCGGCGTTACACCCGCCGGCAGGTTGCGTGCCGCACCGGACAGGTATTCGAGCACGCGCGTGCGCGCCCAGTATATGTCAGTGCCGTCCTCGAAGATGACATAGACGAAAGACACGCCGAAAAACGAGAATCCGCGCACGATCTTCGAGCGAGGCACCGAGAGCATGGAGGTCGACAGCGGATATGTGACCTGGTCCTCGATCACCTGTGGCGCCTGACCGGAGTATTCCGTGTAGATGATCACCTGCGTGTCGGACAGGTCGGGCAAGGCATCGAGCGGCACGTTCCGCACGGCATAGATGCCTGCGCCAGTCGCCAGGACCGAGCCGATCAGGATCAAAAATAGATTCCGGCTCGACCACCGGATCAGGGCGGAAATCATGGCTTGGCCTCCGCTGCCGCGGGCTGGGTGAAGGCTTGCAAGGCCGCCTTGAGATTGCTTTCGGCATCGATCAGGAAGTTGGCAGCCGTGACGACCTCCTCACCTTCCGTCACGCCGTCGAGGATTTCGATATGGTCGTCGGCACGCATGCCCAGCTTCACGGGCCGCGGCTGAAACCGCCCCTCGCCTTTGGCAACGATCACCACCTGCCGGTTGCCGCTGTCGATCACCGCTGAGGCGGGCACCGCCAGCCGCGCGGCTTCACCGGTACGTGCGCCGATTTCAACGTCGGCATACATTTCATGCTTGATGAGATGATCGGGGTTGTGCACTTCGATGCGCACTTTGGCGGTGCGCGTGCTCATATCGAGCTCGTGAAGCACGAATGTCACCCGTCCTTCGAAACTCTTGCCGGGAAACGCACGGAAGCTGACCATCGCCAGAGCCCCCATTTGCACGAGGCCCAGGTCCTGCTCCGCAACGTCAGCGATCACCCAAATGTTGGTCAGGTCGGCGATGCGGTACAGCTCCTCGCCGGCCTTGGCCATCTGACCTTCGATGACGCGCTTCTGCATCACGACCCCGGCTGTCGGTGCCGGCCAGTCGATCGACATCTGCGGGTTGAGGTCTTTGCGCAGGGCCTCGATCACCGAGGCGGGTATGTCAAGGTTCCTGAGCTTCTGAAGAGCTCCGCTCTCATTGCGTGATCCCCCATCAGCTCCGGCGCTCGTGCGATAATCAATTTGCGCGCTAACGATTTGCGGGCTGTAGAGGCGGAACAGTTTGTCTCCTGCCCGGACCTGCTTGCCTGTCTCGTTGACGTAGAGCTTCTCGATGAAGCCGTCGGCGCGCAGCGAAACGATGCGCAAGCTGCGTTCATCCGGCTTTGCGGTACCGGGTGAACGAACTGCCTGCACAAGGTTGCGGCGCTCCACGAGGGCCGTGCGCACGCCGGACCGCTGCACCTTGTCGAGGCTTACAGTGACGGTGCTGGCGTCGTCCTCGCCTTCATAGACGGGAATGTAGTCCATCCCCATCCAGTCCTTCTTCGGCACCAGCGAGGTGTCGGCGAGCCCCATCGGGTTGCGGTAGTAGAGGAGCTTGCGGCTGCCGCCTTTGTCCTTGGCTGCCGGCTGGGGCTTGCTTTCTTTAAAATCGCCTTCCTGGTCCTCGTAGACGGGGACAAAGTCACGGCCGTCCGGCGTCTTCTTAGGCTCAGCCGAGAAATCGGCGCTACCATCAGGGTGCTTCCAATACAGCACGGTGCGCGCGACTTCAGGCCCCGCGCCCTTGGCATCGGTGCCGTACGCCGTCTCCACCGGCTCACGGGCGGACAACGCTGGCCACGCACCGGCTCCTAATCGGTAGCCGGCGACGCCGCCTGCAAGGATCGCCAGCAAGGCGATCCCCGCTATCACGGTTCGAAACATGGCTGGCCTACTTCGTCTTGAAGACGACCGTGCCTTGCACGGTTTCGGCTTCGCCCGGCACCTTGGCCATCAGCTTGAAGGCCCAGCTGCCGGCCATCGTGAAGTCGGCCTTGAATTTGTAGATGCCCGGCTCGGCGGACGGCATAGCCGTGTGCTTGGCCGTCATCTCACCCATGCTGTCCGGCGACATGTCGAGACGCGTGCGAAACAGTACGGCCCCTTCTACCGGCTTGCCGGTCGCCTTGTTACGAAGCCGCACCGCGAATTCGCTGTCCTTGCCGTTGCGGACGTCGGCCGATACGGGCTCGAACACATAGTCGGCAGGCGCGGCATACGCGATGCGCGCGCCCAAGCCGACAGCCAAGACGGCGAGCAGCACCAAAAAGCGTGATCGGATAGCCATTGCAGAATTTCCTTCTCGAGATTGTCTGCGCGAGGCTTCGCGCACGATAAATCCGTCCCAGACGGCGCCGCGAAAGCGCGGCTCGTTGGGACCTTTCGAGAAGTCAGATGCTAGGTGGTCGTGGCAGTGGTTCCGACCAACTGTCCGGCGGTTTACCGGGAGGCGCCTTGAAGAAGGCCACGTCCGGCTGGTCGATCAACACCACGCTGTTGGCGATCTCACCGTTGAGCTTGAAGCATTTGGCTAGGCAAAGATCGCCTTGGCACGGCGCCTTGGTATCGCAACAGCCGCAGTCTTTCGTGGTCTGCTTCGCCTTGCTCGGGCAATCGGGCATGTCCGCCATCTGGGCAGAATTCGCATGCGTTGCCGCTGCCGCCATAGCGGCACTGATCGGCGCGAGCGTCACCGCGAGCGCAATCAGCAATGCGAGCAGAAAACGGTGTACGACCAAGGCAACCTCCGGTCGCACTATCCCCACGACTGGGGGAGCGGGTCAAGCCGTCCGTTCTCGGTGCGGGTTCAATTCTACGTTTCTGATTGCGAACCCGTGAAGAGCGCGTGCCTGTTGCCGTCCGCACAAGGCACACATTAGCAATCCTTAACATCTGTCAGCCGGCCGAGGTCGATCCTCATTCAACGCACGCGACGACGGACGATTGAATCGACAACGAAGAAAGCGAGGGTCGGAACGATGAGCCACTGCAAGAGAGGCGAGAGGCCGATACGCACGGTTCCCACGGTCACGATCGGCATCCAGTCCGAATAGGCCCAAGACTGCCGCACGTAAACGTTGAGCCACTCACTGAAGACCGTATAGCTGAGGCCTAGCGTGATCGTCGCGATCATGACGCTCCAAAATCCTTGATGCGGCCAGCCAACCGACCAAGTGATGAGCAGCGCACCCATGAGCGAAGAGAGGGCAATCAAGAGATCGCCGCCGGTGCAATGAAGAACGGCAAATGCCTGTCTGCTCACAGTGTCGGTGGTCCAGATCGTATACAGCGGTAGGTGGAGGATCTCCCACGCCAAGTTTAGGCAACCAACGACGCCGAGGAATATGCCGAATGCAGGCAACCAGCCTGCCCGTGGACGATCCATGGACCTTGCCCTCGATGCTCGCGCAGTAGGAGATACTGATACTTTTTGGCGCAGGCCAGCATTGTCAATCCAGTGCTCGCGTCGTGAGCAGCTAAAGAGCGAGCTTGGTCAATTCGTTCCCAACGATCAGGACGCTGGTGCCAATCAACACAAACCAAAGTCGTTTCACGAGATTTCCAGTACCTGCAGCTATCGGAGAGAAACTGATGGCTGAGCCAACGAGGAAAATCGTAACCGAAGCATCTCTTGGCAGACCCGATGGTGGGACCGGCATAGCCGGATTGAACAGCACGTATCCCATGATAAGGATGGCCGTCATGGCTCCTAACAGCTGAAGGCTCGGGCAGCTTATGAGATCACGTCTCTGATGTTTTCGCTCGACTACACCAACCCCGATGCCAGTCGATAGCAAGAGTGTAGAGAGAGTGAGCGGCGACACGAGTTCAGCTGGCACCTCCATGCCAAGCAGCCATGCGAAATGGTCCCATACCGAATGGGTCATCTCCTGCCAGCTTCCGACGAGCCACCAAGCCCAATCCGCCAGATCGAGAGGGGCAAATAAGTTCGCGAAGAGCGTGATCGCTGCACCGACGATGCTGAACCACAGAATCATCAGGCCAGTCGCGCTCTTCAGCATCTGCGTGAAGCCCTCATCAATACCAAGTCGCGTGCACAGAGCGCAGCTGGAAAGCAGAGCCTATGGTTGAGACCTGCGGCGACCAACCGAGACTTCGATTTGCCGGCAGGTCCGAACCTTGAAGAGCTCGGACCTGCCGGCGAAGTCGAGCCTCTATTCGCCGCCGCCCATTTGCTGCATCTGCTTCCAGAAGCATGTTCGCCAGTCATCGCTCTGCTCGCACCCTGGAGGAGTTGGCTTCGGTTCCGGACGATGCGCTTGTGCGGCAAAACCAACACCAGCAAGCCCCGTTGCAACAATCGCCGCGATCATCAGCTTCTTCATCACATTCTCCTTCATGCTGAGTGATGTAGCGGCTAGCTCGAACTCCTAGCTTCCAGATCCTCCGCCGCTGCCAATGTCTGTACCTGGGTTCGTGAACTGCTGCGATCGATGCGCGGCAACGGGGTGTAACTGGAGCGGGCAATGTTACGTGCTGTTACAAAATTCTTCCCGGACCACTTTCGCACAGCATGTATCGTCTCACTCGCAGACGCAGGGACACAAGATTCGGATGAGCACCGACGCCCATATTCTCATCGTCGATGATGATCGCGACATTCGCGATCTTCTCTCGCGCTTCTTGCGCAAGAACGGCTACCGCATATCTGCCGCCGCAGATGGAAATGAGATGAAGCACATTCTGGAGACGGCGCGCATTGACCTGATCGTACTCGACCGAGTCATGCCGGGAAGCGATGGGCTGTCACTATGCCGGGAGCTACGGGCAACAAGCCGAACACCCGTCATTCTGCTGACCTTGCTTGGAGGAGACACTGACCGCATCATCGGGCTTGAGATAGGAGCCGACGATTATTTGGCCAAGCCATTCAACCCCCACGAGCTACTTGCACGCATCAAGTCAGTCCTCCGGAGAGTCAGCGACCTCCCCCTTCAGAGCAGTCTCCAGAAGTCTCCGGTCTTGAGCTTTGGTGGGTGGAAATTGGACCGCAGTCGCCGGTACCTGGAATCGCCAGTCGGCGTGCTCGTGAGTTTGACAGATGGCGAGTTCGATCTCTTGCTCGCGTTTGCCGAACGCCCTCAAGTGATCCTGTCGCGCGAGCAACTCCTCGACCTCTCGCGAGGTCGAAGCGCCGCCGCTTTCGACCGCAGCATCGACATGCAAATAACTCGCCTTCGACGCAAAATCGAAGCAGATCCCGAACAGCCAGAGATCATTAAGACGGTACGAAACAAGGGCTATGTCTTTACATCCGAGGTCACAGGTGCCGCAGAATGAAATGGCTCTTCGACACAATAAAGGGCCGCGTCATCGTTGTGCTCGTGCTGTTCCTTTCTGGCTCGCACATACTTGGACTCTGGCTTTATGCCAAGAAGAGTGAGGAAGCCGCGACGCTCCTCCATGATGCGCTTCTGGCTGAACAGATCGCATTGATCGTAAGTTTGACTGAGCGTCTGCCATCTGCGGAACGCTCGACAATGCTGCTCGCCTTGAGTGGCCCGGCAGTGCGCGTCGGCTTGACATCGCCTGATACGGTTCGATGGCCGCTCCCCGAAGGAACCCGCGCTCATACCTTCGAGCACCTGCTTGGTGTCTTTCTAGATCGGAAAACCCAGGAAGGCATTCGGCTAGCGTATTCCCCCGGCAATGACATAGAGGGCCTCGAATCACTTCTCCTGAAGGTACGTTCATCACAGCACGCTGAGTGGGATCACCTACCCCAGAGACCATTGACCGAGATTCATGCCATCGGTGCAGTAAGCGGCGAAGTAGCTCTTGCAGATGGATCGTGGGTCCGGTTTACCGCCCCTTTGTTAGCAGTCAGCCCATTTTCGCCGCTCAAGCTGGGCGTACCATTGATAATTATGATCCTATCGATTCTCCTCATAGCCGTTTGGGTACTACACAGGCTGACGCAGCCCCTTGAACGGTTCGTGGCCGCCGCCGAGCAATTGGGCACCAACATTTATTCACCGGCGCTCTCCGACAAAGGACCGTCCGAGGTCCGCACTGCTGCCCGGACGCTCAATCTGATGCAGGAGCGCATTCAACGACTCGTCGACGATCGGACGGCGTTTGCCGCCGCGATAGCTCACGATCTGGGAACACCGATTACTCGTCTTCATCTCCGCGCACATGAGATCGAAGAGGTAGCAACGCGCTCGCGGCTACTGGCCGATCTAGATCAAATGCGGCGTATGATCACCGCCACGCTGGAGTTTGCTCGCCTCGAGTTTGCCGCCGAGCCAACCGAAAAGATTGACCTTGCTTCTCTGGTGCAAACCCTATGCGACGACTATGCCGATCTAGGTGAAGACGTTGCTGTGGAAGAACTGAGAGCGACTACAATCTTGGCCAAGCCTACATCGTTGCGCCGCGCGCTGGCGAACCTGCTCGACAACGCTCTGAAGTATGGATTGCGTGCCCGCGTCTCGCTTGTCACCACCGATAGCGTAGCACGCATCACCATTTATGATGATGGCCCGGGAATACCGCCAGACATGCTGGATGAAGCGTTCAAACCATTCCGCCGCATTAACCAAGACCACGCTGAAGTTCGTGTTGACGGTACGGGGTTGGGCCTGAGCATCGCGCGTAGCATCATCACTGCAATGGGGGGTGAAATCGCGTTGTCGAACGTCGGTCAGGGCGGACTCGCCGCAAGAGTCACTCTGCCGTTATCGACACAGGACGCGCGATGAGTGACCGAGCACGCCAGAATCGCGGCGCACTGAGCACACCGGGGTATCAATTTTTGTTGCGGCGCTATTCGACGGTTGACGATGAATTGCCCCAATCCTAATCGCTCATATGGAATCATCGTGAGTTCTCAAAAGGAGCACACTCTGCGCAGCCTCCCAAAATCGGTCGTCGTACTCGCGACACTGCTGTTGGCAGTCCTTGCCTTCAGCGTAGGCGCAAGTTCGGCGAGCGCCCATGGGGGGCATCGGCATGGTGTAGCTGTAGGGGATGAGGGCGCTAGGGGCGCCACCTTGGCGTCAGATCAAGCGGTTCCTTTCAACTCGCTGGAAAAGACCACTGCTGACGCGAGCGAGTTGGGAGCACTCACGCCTCGTGGTGAAAAGAGTACTTCGACCTGCTGTTGTGACGGTATCCTGTGCCATGCTGGCGTAGCCACAGCAGTTGATGTGTTTGGCGGTCCTGTCTTGTCAGGGACACGGCTGAAGGCTGAGCCGCCGTATGGCCACCCGCGGCGCTGGTCGTCCGGCCCGGAACGTCCCCCCAGAGCCTAACACCTGCATAGCGCCGGCAGCACGCCGGCGGTTGCGTGCAAAGCAATCCCGTTTAGCCAATCGTCGTTTCGGACTCCGATGCGACGGGGGCGACGCTAGCTGGCTGGTGAAGCTCAAGTACCTCGCTCGGCTGACGGGACAACTATCAATCTCGTAAGAGTGCCAACCTAGAGAGGCACGCCTCGAAATGCTTATCAGGACCCTGTCAGGGCTCTTGCTGGGATGGTTTTCCATATCCGGCGCAACAGCCCATGATCCTGCAAACCCAGACGCCCCCACGCCACCCGCGCGCTACAGCCCGGTGCTGTCAGGCGCACAGAGCTACCGCCCCGTCGAGCCATTGCCGTGGGGTGATGTCAATCGACGGGTAACGCCGCCTGAAGCTCAGGACCAAGCTCCACATGGAAAGGCGCTTGATCGCAAGGAGAACAAGGAAAGGGGGGGAGCACATGGCAAACACTAGCTTCGGCCGATCAGTGCGCCGGTGGCTCCGCCGCAAGCATCAGGCAGATCCAAGGGCGGCAGGCTCGTATCCGCTTTCCAATCGAGCGTTTCTCAAATCTCTAGCGCCCCTGGCTCTGCTGACCACTGCGCTCCTCAATACCGGGTGTGCTCGCTTTTCTCCCGACGCAGGGATGGGCATCGTCGAAGCTGCCGCAGCCGCGGAACTCGGCAAAGATGTCGTCAAGATCGACGATGCGGTCAAGGAGGCGGATGCAGCGGAGCGTGTAGCGCAGCTGACTAAGCAACGGCTGACGGTAGCAAGCGCCGTTCAGATTGCTCTCCTCAACAACAAAGGGCTTCAAGCCGCTTACAACGAACTCGGTATCTCCGAGGCTCAGATGGTCGAGGCCAGCCTCCCGCCGGCTCCTACACTTGCAGTCGGTCGGCTAGTGTGGACCGGCGCGTTCGAGATCGAACGCCAAATTATTCAGAATGTGTTGAGCCTACTGACGCTTCCCAGGCGGCGCGAAATCGCCGAAGTGCGCTTCCGGCAGGCCCAGGTTCGAGCAGTGGAGGCCACGCTGCGCACTGCCGCCGAAGCGAGCAGGGCCTACTACCGTGCTGTGGCGTCGAACGATGCAGCGAAGTTCCTCGCAGAAGCTCAGACTTCTGCCAAAACCGTCTCCGAGCTAGCGAAGAGACTCGGCGAGACGGGCGCGATGTCAAAGCTCAACCAGGCGCGAGAGCATGTGTTCTATGCCGACATCTCGAGCCAGCTCGCTGGCGCACGCCTGCAGCAGCGAGTGAATCGGGAACGCTTAGTTAGGGCGCTCGGCGTGTGGGGTGCGGCTACGGCGCTGCGCGTGCCCGACAAGCTCGGCTCTTTGCCAGCCAATCCAAAAACGTTGACCTGGGTCGAGAGAGAAGCCGTGGCAAGGCGCGTCGATCTCGCCATTGCCCGCATGGAAATCGACATCCTTGCGAAGGAGCTCGGTCTCACGCGCAAAACCAGGTTCATCAACGCACTCGAAGTCACCGGCATCAGTACCTATGAGAAGGAAAGGAAGATCGAAGGCGGTGTCGCTGAGATCGAAAAGACCAGGAAACGCGGCTTCGATATCGATTTCCAGATCCCAATCTACGACTTTGGCGAATCTCGCGTGCGCCTCGCCGAAGAGACCTACATGCGCGCCGTGAACCGCCTTGTAGAGCACGCCGTGAACGTTCGCTCGGAGGCACGCGAGGCGTACCAGAACTACCGTGGCTCCTACGACATAGCTCGACACTACGATCGGGAGGTTCTTCCGTTGCGGCAGATCATCTCTGACGAGACACTGCTGAATTACAACGCGATGATCCGCGATCTGTTCGAACTTCTCGCTGATGCCCGGGCCCGCATTCTCGCCAACGTGCAGGCCATCGAAGCGCGCCGCGACTTTTGGCTCGCAAGCGTCGATCTCCAGGCTGCCATCGTCGGCGGACGCGGCGGCGGAGAGCCGTCACCAGCACCGCGGGCAGCGGCCGCTGGTGGTGGTGAAGCTGCTGGCCATTGAACTCAAGAGGAGCAAACACATGACTGTGTCACGCAGATCGTTCCTTGCGAGCTCAGGACTCGCACTCATAGGGGCCACCGCCGTTAAGGCCGGCATTCCAGAAGCACCGATCCAATCGTCGCCTCTGATGCAGCCACCATTGTTTCCATCCTCGGGACCTGACTATCAGCCTGTAGTCACGCTTAACGGCTGGACACTTCCCTGGCGCATGAACGGTGACTGGAAGGAGTTCCATCTCGTCGCCGAACCAGTAGTCCGTGAAATATCCCCCGGCATGAAGGCGCATCTGTGGGGCTATAACGGCCAATCACCAGGCCCGACCATTGAGGCTGTCGAAGGCGATAAAGTTCGCATCTTCGTCACAAACAAACTGCCAGAGCACACCACGATCCACTGGCACGGCCAGCTTCTCCCGTGCGGCATGGATGGCGTCACCGGCTTGACGCAACCTCCTATCAAGCCGGGCAAAACGTTCGTCTATGAGTTCCAGCTCAAGAAGAGCGGGACCTTCATGTACCACCCTCACGGCGACGAGATGGTGCAGATGGCAATGGGTATGATGGGCTTCTTCGTCGTCCATCCACGAGACCCGAAGCTGCACCGCGTTGATCGGGACTTCGTCTTTCTTCTGAACGCCTTCGACATAGAACCCGGCACCTACGTACCGAAGATCAACACGATGTTGGACTTCAACATGTGGTGCTGGAACAGCCGAGTATTCCCTGGCATCGACCATTTCGTCGTGGCCAAGAACGATCGTGTGCGCATCCGCTTCGGCAACCTCACGATGACCAATCACCCCATCCACATGCACGGCTACGATTTCGAGGTGACGTGCACGGATGGCGGTTGGGTACGTCCGGAGGCGCGGTGGCCTGAGGTTTCGATCGACGTTGCCGTTGGTCAGATGCGCGCCTTCGAGTTCGATGCGGTCTACGAAGGCGATTGGGCGATCCATTGCCACAAATCTCACCACACCATGAACGCGATGGGTCACGACGTGAAGACGTACATCGGCGTCGACCAGAGTGACATCAAGCAGACGATCTCTCGTCTCATCGGCGGTGGCTACATGCCGATGGGTGCGCAAGGCATGGCGGAGATGGGCGAGATGGAGATGGCGGCGCCCGACAACACATTACCGATGATGACCGGGTTCGGTCAGTTCGGCGCGATCGAAATGGGCGGAATGTTCTCGGTCGTGAAGGTTCGCGAAGGCTTGGCGACCAACGACTACAAGGACCCCGGTTGGTTCAAACATCCGCCTGGCACCGTTGCCTACGAGGTGAAGGACGTAGGCAATCGAAGCTCCGAAGCGCCACGAGCACCCGGCTCCTCTTCAGGCGCCAAGCCCGGGGACGCCCAGTTCAAGGCTGTAAAGCCCGGGGCAAAGAAAGGGCACGGTCACCACTGAGCACACCAATCACCGAGCAAATGGCACTTAGCAAAGGAGAAAAGAGCATGTCTGTAAGGTTGTCTGCCGCTGCGATCTCTCTTTCGGCGATCGCTGTTATCGCAGGCCCATTCCTCGCCGACTTCGTCCCAAGTCGCGCACTCGCACACACTGAGCACGTGTTCGCAGCAGGTGAACCCGGCGATCCGAAGAAACCCTTCCGGACGATAGAAATTACTATGACAGAGGGCCCCGGCACGATGTCTTACAGTTCGGGCAGCATAGAGGTGCGCAAGGGAGAGCAGATCAAGTTTGTGCTCAAGAACACTGGATATCTCGCGCACGAGTTCCTACTCGATTCCATTGAGAACAATGCAAAGCACAAGATTGAAATGGAGAAGCACCCGGACATGGAGCATGACGAGCCGAATGGCAAGAAGCTCGAACCTAAGGCATCCAGCGATATTCTCTGGCGCTTTACAAAAGCCGGCACATTCGAGTTCGCCTGCCTCATTCCGGGCCACTACGAGGCCGGCATGAAGGGCGTTGTTGTCGTCAAATAGGCCGAGCGTCGCCGGCTAACGGAGAGCTAACGCCAAGAGCAAGTGAGGAGAAGCACGATGCGTAAGTCGATGATCACGCTTATCGCAGCGGTTTGGGTCACGGGCCTAGCAACCGTTGCCGTCGCCCAGATGGTAGACGGTGAGATCACCAAGGTGGACGAAGCCGCCGGCAAGATGACCATCAGGCATGGGCCCCTGAAAAAGTTCGACATGGACGCCATGACGATGGTCTTCCGGGCAAGTGATCCGGCCATGCTCAAGCAGGTGAAGCCGGGCGACAAGGTCCGTTTCGAACCCGACAAAGTCAACGGCCAGTTCACTGTCATGAAAATCGAGAAAAAGAAGTAACCGCTCCGCCAACGGGCGCCGTGTGCAACCGCGCGTGGCGCCCGCCTTTCCACATTCGACGAGCCCCGCACTGATCGCCGGCAAGGAGGCCGGTGACAGGAAGCGCTTCGATGCCGCCCAACTGCACAATCTGCGCGTCGTTCGGACGGGCGACCAATGTGATGCCACCTATGGCAAATTGCACCGCTACCGCCATTGATTGATCGAGGTCAATGGCACGACGCACAGCCTTTGCCAATATTGTTCATAGGCAGGAAGGCAGCTCATGCAAAACGCTGGAGCACAGCAGCGCAGATATAGCCTACGGCGAGCGACGCACGTTCTGCAGCGTTGGCTTGTACTCGTGCTCGTCGTTGCGGTGTCGGGGCTAGTGTCCGTTGCAGGCAACGGTCATGTCGCCCATGCCGCTGTGAACTCCCATGAACTTACCTTAACCGACCATGACACGGGCGTCGCGCCGTGTTGTCCAGAGCACGATAGCAAACCAGGCAGCACAATGGACTGCGGCGCGACGAGTTGCTGTCCTCTTTGTGCGCCCGTAGTGGCGTCGGCGATCCCGGCTCTGCGGAACGCAGACTCCGTAAAGATCCGACCGGAGTCTATTCATCTCGGCCGTGCACCTCCGCCTCAGTTGCGTCCTCCGAAGTTCATCCGGAGCGTCTGAACCGGCGCGCCGCTACGGGCGGCGCATCAAAATGATTCCATCCGTCCGATTGGGCTGGTCCAATCCGGTCACGTTCTGAAGAGCTTTAGTCATGCGAAATCTGTCACGCCGCCAGTTTCTGGCATCCACCGCTGCTGCGGGCACCGCTGCCCTGGTCCCCTCTTTGCTGGTTCCGGGCCGACCGACCTTAGCAGCAGCAATCACAACCGTCAGTGTCGGCACACGGACCATAGAAGTGAATGGCCGGCCGGCCACCGTCTTCGGACTGACACAGCCGGGCGGCAGCCACGGCCTGTCCGCGCAGGCCGGCCAACGCTTCCGAGTGAAGCTGGAAAACCAGCTCGACCAAGAGACGCTGATCCACTGGCATGGCCTGACACCGCCCTGGCAGCAGGACGGCGTGCCCAATCTTTCAGAACCATCGATCGGGTCGGGGAGCAGCCACGACTACGACTTCCCGCTCGAGCGGTCAGGCACGAACTGGATGCATTCTCACCACGGTCTGCAGGAACAGCGCCTGATGGCGGCGCCTCTAATCATCCGCGATTCAGCTGAGGCAAGCGCTGACGTGCAGGAGGTCGTGGTGTTGTTCCACGACTTCACCTTCCGCGACCCTGCGGAGATTCTCGCCGGTCTGCAGGGCAGCGCACACGGCGCGATGCCACAAGGCTCCGTTGGACAAGGGAGCATGGAGCACGGTACCGCGGATCACGGCGCAATGAGACCTGGTGCGACAGGACAAGGATCTGCCGCCATCGCCGCGAGTGCTGCCCATCTTCGCGATGTCGAGTACGACGCCTTCCTTGCCAACGATCGAACACTGCGCGACCCGCAAGTCTTCCGCGTGGAGCGGGCGGGACGGGTACGTCTGCGCCTGATCAACGGCGCAACGGCGACCAACTTCTGGATTGATCTCTCCGGCCTGGAGGGTCGTCTCGTCGCGGTCGACGGCATGCCGATCGAGCCACTTATCGGCCGCCGCTTCGAGTTCGCCATTGCGCAGCGGCTTGACATTGTACTGGACCTGCCCCGAGGCGAAGGTGCCTGGCCCGTCTTCGCTATACGCGAGGGCGATCGCGCACGCACCGGCTTTTTCCTGGCCACGAGGGGCGGTACGATCAGCAAGATCTCGCCTGAGGTCGGCGAGCCGGCCGCTCCGGTCGGCCTTGCGCTCGAAAGACGCCTCAAGGCTTCGCACCCGTTACCGGACCGCCGAGCTGATCGCAGGCACACGATCACTATCACCGAAGCGCCGGGCTACGTCTGGATGCTCAACGGTGCGGTGCACGGGGCGCACGTCCCGCTGGAAGTCCGGGAGGGCGAACGCGTTGAGCTGACCTTCGTCGACCGGACCTCTATGGCGCATCCGATGCATCTCCACGGACACCACTTCCAGGTCGTTGGAGTTAACGGCGAACGATTGAGCGGCGCCATGCGCGACACTGTGCTGGTGCCGGCAGGAGGCCGCGTGACGGTCGCCTTTGACGCCGTCAATCCCGGCAAGTGGGCTCTGCACTGCCACCACCTCTATCATATGGCGGCCGGCATGATGACGACCGTTGAGTATCGGCTGTGAGCGAATTTGGAGACGACCGTCGCAACCAGTTGGGGCCCAACACTAGCGGCCGCACTACGACGGAGAGCAGTGGGTTCGGAGAGAGGATGCAATCATGTCGACGGATCATACTCACACCCGAAACACTCCGGATGATCACAAGAATCGGAGTTGGCTCGGTGGCCGTCTGCTCTGGCTTTGCCCGATCATCGGGTTGATCGCCGGAGCAGCCATCCTCTGGCTCTTTGGGCTCACGCTGTGGAGCGTCGTCGGCTTCCTCCTGCTGGCCGCTTGCCCGCTCATCGTCGCCTGGGCTCTGGTGTCCGAGCGGCGACAGAGCCCAATTCGACGGAGGAGACCTTGAACACCAAACTACTCCAAAACAGCGAGGAAAAGACGGGGAGCCGGCAACAGCCGACTCAGGTGACGGATCTAATGCTGCCGGTCCTTCTCTCCTCGAAGCGGCTCATTGCTCGGAGAGGGTGCGCAATGCCCACACCTTGCCGAGATGTTTCCACGTCAACAAAGGAGTGAGAACTATGAAAGCGCGTTCACTGCCTGTCGTCCTGCTCGCGGGACTATTGTCGATCGGGATCACAATCTCAGCCGTTGCTCAGACGGCTACGCAAGATCATGACGCCCACCATCCTGGTGAGACGCAATCCGCACCGCAATCGGCGACATCCGACAAAGCGCCACCCGCGGGCGCGAAAGAAAAGATGCCAGGGATGATGGGAACCATGCCCCCCGAGATGATGCAGCGCATGATGCCGGGCCGCGGCGGGATGCCCGGCATGATGGGGCAAGGTGGGATGCCGATGGAGAGCGGCATGATGACATGCCCGATGATGGGCGATCGGGCAGCCGCAGGAATGCAGGGCATGACGGATGGAGCAGCCATGCTCTATGGCGTGCCGCGCGGCGCCCAGAAAGAGATGACACCGGAGCGTGTTCGCACATTCCTGGATCAGAGGCTGACCCAGCATGGCAATCGGCGTCTCAAAATCGGTGAAATCGCCACTGCGGCCGACGGAAGCATCACGGCAGAGATTGTAACTGTCGATGGTTCGCTGGTTCAGAAGCTGGCCTTCAACCGCTATCCAGGCCTAGTGAGGCAGATCACCGAATAGAACGGCAACACGACGAGTGGGAGAAAGCCGGACGGGTCTTGTCCTGGACTTGTCCGGCAACCTTGTTCCAGCGCTGCCAATCGCCTCATTCGTGGGATACTTCCGACCACAAGGCGCATTCGTATGTGCCATTCGTCGAAAGAGGTCGGCGCTGGAATCACGTCGAACTGCGCTGAAGGAAAGTCATGATGACAACCGAACTGATCACGACACGTCGCGCGTTGATGATTGGCGCGGCACAAGCAGGCGTTGCGATCACGCTGTCGTGGCCGTCGCAGTCCGCAGAGACCCTGCCAAAAATGGTTGTGACTCACGACCCCAGTTGCGGCTGCTGCGGCGTCTGGATCGCCCACGTGAAGGCAGCCGGCTTCCCGGTCGAGGTGGTCAGAACCGCCAAGCTTGCGCCTCTCAAGACCGGCTTGGGCGTGCCAAAGATCCTCGCTAGCTGTCACACGGCCCAGATCGGCGGATACGTCATCGAAGGGCATGTGCCAGCGGACGCGATCAAGCGGTTGCTGATCGAACGTCCGAAAGCGATCGGCTTGGCCGTTGCAGGCATGCCGACCGGCTCGCCCGGTATGGAGATGCCTGGAACACCACCTGAGACCTATGACGTCGTTCTCTTCGCACCCGATAGCCACCACGTATTCGCACGCTACCGCGGATCCCAGAAGATCTGATTCTGGTCTGACGTTGCACAAGCGAGCCTAATGCGCGCTTGTGCGTCGATGGCAGTTGCGCTCGACGAACCGGAGCGTTGGATGGCGCAGGCTTCGCATACGCGTCTGCCGGCTCGGCGATGATGGGGCAATCCGGCCGGTCGTCACCGTAACAATGTTGAGCGAGATCGCTGAGGGTCGCGATCATCTCTTCGATCATCCGCACCTTGCCCTGAAGATCGCGGACGTGCTGGAGAGCAATCGCCTTAACCTCAGCACTGCTGCGGCAGCGATCGCGCCATAGCGCTAGAAGCTCGTTCATCTGTTCGACGCAGAAACCGAGATCGCAGGCCTTCCGGATGAAGCGCAGCGTATGGACATCGTTGTCAGAATAGTCGCGATATCCGGAAGCTTGGCGCATCGCCGTCGGTGGCCGGGCGGAATTCCCCCTGCCTTCGACGACCACACAGTGCGGGTTCATCGGCACACTGCGAACTGCTGCTCGATTTCCGAAAGCGATGACTGGGCTACGTATCGAGCAGGAAGCGACGGCCGGTGATCCTTGAAGAGCACACCGAGACTGTAGCCGTCCTCTGCGAGCACGGCCGCATGCGCCGCGGCGCGATCATCCTCGATCGTGCGGGCAACCGGGTGCACGCTCTCCTTCCAGCCGAACTCCTCCGATCGGAAGGCCATGCATGGGCTGAGGACATCGATGAAGGCGAAGCCGGGCCAGCGGAGCCCCTCGACGATCAGATCCTTCAGCTCTTGCGGTCGTCCGGAGAAGCCGCGCGCAACGAAGTTGGCGCCGCCCGCGATCGCCAGTGCCAGTGGGTCGAACGGGCGCAGGCCCAGCCCACCTGGCGCGATGTCGCTGTCCCAGTCGGCTTCCGTCGTCGGCGAGGGCTGGCCCTTGGTCATGCCGTAGACGCGGTTGTCCATGACGAGATACAGCATGTCCAGATTGCGTCGGCAGGCATGGATGAAGTGATTGCCGCCGATCGAATAGCCGTCGCCGTCGCCTCCGACCGCAATGACCTCGAGATCGGGCCGCGCAAGCTTGACGCCGGCCGCGAACGGCAGTGCCCGACCGTGCACGCCATGAAATCCGTAGCAGGACGTGTAGGCAGGCAGGCGCGAGGAGCAGCCGATCCCCGAGACAAGGACGACTTCGTGTGGCGGGCGGCCGTTGATCGCCAGGGCATGCTCCAGCGCCGAGAGCACGCCATAGTCGCCGCAGCCGGGGCACCAAATCGGCGTTGCACCCGAATGAAAGTCGGCGGGATCGAGCGCTTCTGCACTTGCGGCGTCGATGATGGCTGCGTTGCTCATGTCTCTACTCTCCATCACCCAAGATGTGCCACGATCTCGGCCGGCCGGAAGGGGAGCGGACCGGGCCGGGCGAACGATTCAGCGCTCGGCGGAATGGCCTTGTGCGCGAGGAGGTGATGGTAGAGCTGCGCGCTGTGATTCTGCTCCATCACCACGATCCGGCGGGCGCCCTCGAGTGCATGTGCGAGTGCCGCGACCGGCAGAGGCGAGAGCACGCGCAGGCTGACGATGCGGACTGGCTGCCCGGCAGCAGCGACCCGGCGCGCCGCTTCCTGAGCGGGGCCGATGCCCGAGCCGAAGGTCAGGATGACCGTCTCGCCTTCTCCCCAGACGTCGCCCCACAGTGGGCCGGGATCGAACTGCGCAAATTTCCTTGCTCGCTTGTCGAGCTGTGCAACGTGCGCGGCCGCGCCGCCCACGGGAATACCGATTTCGTTGTGCGTGAGACCCTCTCCCACCCACTGGCCGCGCGGCGTTCCCGGTCGAGGCATCGGCGTCACGGGATCGGATGCGATCGCGTAGCGCTTGAACGGGCCGTCCGGCACCGTCGTCCGTCGCGCTAGCGGCGTGGGACGATCAGGCTTGGGATCGATGACCGTAAAAGCCTGTCCGAGCGTCTGGTCCGACAGAACGATGACGGGTGTCTGCAATGACTCGGCCAGATAGACCGCCCATTCGCCGGTGAACATGCAGTCGCGCACCGAGGTCGGTGCCAGCACGAGACGCGGCGCGTCTCCGTGGCCGCCATAGATCGCGATGTTGATATCGCTCTGCTCGGTCTTTGAGGGAATGCCCGTCGACGGGCCACCGCGCATCACGTTGACAATGACCGCTGGGATCTCGGCGGCGATGCCGAGGCCGATGCTCTCGACCATCAGAGAAAGGCCGGGGCCGGACGTCACCGTCATCGCCGGCGCGCCGCCATAGGAGGCGCCGAGCACCATATTTATGGAGGCAAGCTCGTCCTCCGCGAGCACCAGCCGACCACCGAGATTCTGGAGTTCCGGCGACAGCCATTCGACGAGGTCCGTCGCCGGCGTGATCGGGTAACAGCCGACAAAGCGCACACCGCCACGCAACGCACCGATGGCGATGGCCTGGTTGCCGGTCAGCAGCCAGCGCGGCGCTGTATGCGGTGGAGCTAGCCTCAGGTCGAGGTCGAGCGTGTCGGCAGCCGCGATACCTGCGGCAAGTGTGTCGGCGTTCGCACGCGTCACCGTGGCGCTTTTTCCGCCGAGCACCGCCGAAAGCGCCGATTGCAGCGCGTCCGCGGGCAGGCCGGTAAGCGCTGCCACAGCACCGGCGGCGAAGACATTCGTGTACTTGCTTTGCAGCGCACGCTCCAGCGGCGTGGCATCAGCATTGCTCATGCTGAAAGGAATGGTCTTCGCCTTGGATCTGGCGATGCTCTGCGGCGTCGGTCCGGACTGCGGATCTGCAATGATGACCGTGTTTTCATCCAAAGGAATCTCGGATGCGAACTGATCCACCTTCTCCCAGTCGAGCGCCACGAACAGATCGAAGCGGTCGGGCTGGCAGGTGACGGGCTCGGTGGAGATCTGCACCAGCGCCGCCGCTTCGCCGCCGCGCACCTGCGCTCCGAACAACCGGCTCATCAGCCCGTAGTAGCCGAGGTCGGCGGCCGCACGGAGAAGCAGCTCGCCAGCGCTCATGGCGCCGGCGCCGCCTCTACCCGAGAACACCACCGAGAGCGAGGATCTAGCCATGTGCCGCGCCTCCCGAAGTCGTTGCCGGATAAGCTTCGCCGGCATGTGTCATCTGCAGGCCAAAGGCCCGCATCTGCCATGCCCCGGTGGGACAGTGCTCGACACACAGGCCGCAGTGCAGGCAGACATCCTCGTCCTTCACCATGATGCGGCCGCTGACGAGACCGTTCGCGACGTAGAGGTCCTGGCCGAGATTTGTCGCCGGCCTCTTGAGCCGACCGCGCAGCTCGGCCTCTTCGCCGTCCTTGGTGAAAGTAATGCAGTCCGTCGGGCAGATGGTCTCGCAGGCCTTGCATTCCACGCACAGCGGCGGGATGAAGACGGTCTCGATATCGCAGTGGAGACAGCGTCCGGCTTCCGCGAGCGCCTCGTCGATATCGAAGCCGAGCTCGACCTCGGCATGAATGTCGGCAAGCGCTGCCGCCTCGGGACGCAGCGGCACGGGATGCCGTGCATCAACCGAGACCTCCGGCAAGGGACGAAGCACCGTCGGCACGTACTGGGTGACCAACGTGGTGGTTGGTGCCAGTCGTTCCTCGATATTCCCGCCGCTCAGGAAGTGATCCATGGAAATGGCGGCTTCGTGACCCTGCGCGACCGCCGTGATGATGTTCTTCGGCCCAAATGCCGCGTCGCCGCCGAAGAAGACGCCGGGGCGCGTCGACTGGAGGGTGTTGGGGTCGACCTTGGGCATGTCCCGCGCATCGAACGCGATGCCGAGGTCGCGCTCGATCCAAGAGAACGCCGGCTCCTGGCCGATCGCGACCACGACGTCGTCGCAAGGGACGTGCTGCGTGGGACCGCCTGTCGGCGATACGATCCAGCGCCCGTCCTCGTTGATGGCTTTCACCGGCTCGAAGAGCACGCCGGTCAGGCGCCCGTTCTCATGGGTGAAAGCTTTAGGCGCCAGATTGTTGGAGATGGTGACGCCTTCACGGAGCAGCGCTTCCTTCTCGCAGCTTGCGGCCGTCATGTCTTCATCGTCTTCGCGCACGATCACGCTCACGTGCTCGCCACCGAGGCGGCGCGCCGAGCGACCACAATCCATTGCCGTGTTCCCGCCGCCAATCACGACGACGCGCTTGCCGACCTGGCGGATGTGCTGGAACCAGATGTTTGCCAGCCATTCCACGCCGACATGGACATGGGCGCTTGCTTCAGCGCGTCCGGGAAGCTCAAGATCCAGCCCGCGTGGCGCCCCAGCACCGATGAAAACTGAGTCCCAGCCTTCGTCGAGCAGCGCCTTGAGGCTGTTCACCCGCGTGCCGCTGCGCAGTTCCACACCGAGATCGAGGACATAGCCGGTCTCCTCGTCGATCACGCCCTCCGGCACGCGGAACCGCGGAATGCGCGTGCGCATCATCCCGCCGGCTTTGGGATCCTGATCGAGGATAACGCAGCGATAGCCGAGCGGGGCGAGGTCCCGCGCAACCGTCAGCGAAGCCGGACCGGCCCCGACAAGTGCTATCCGTTTGCCATTCGTGCGGCTGGCAGGCTCAGGCAGGAGCGCCCGGATATTGCCCTTGTAGTCCGCAGCCGCGCGCTTGAGGCGGCAGATCGCCACCGGCTCCTTCTCGACACGCCCCCGGCGGCACGCCGGCTCGCAGGGCCGATCACAGGTGCGCCCGAGGATGCCTGGAAAGACGTTGGCTCTCCAGTTGACCATGTAGGCGTCGGCGTATCGGCCCTCTGCGATCAGCCGAATGTACTGCGGGACGGGCGTGTGCGCGGGGCAGGCCCATTGGCAGTCCACCACCTTGTGAAAGTGGTCCGGCGTGGAGAGATCGGTGCGCTTCATCGCAGTCTCCTCGCGAAATGGTGCTCACGCATACCCGAGCCAGTGCCAGTAGGTGGCGCCGAGGAGCATCACCAGAGCCAAGGCGATGACCGTAAGCACCAGACCGGTGCGCACGAAATCCTTCGCCTCGAAGGTTTCAGTCCCATACGCGACCATGTTCTGCGGCGCGTTCACCACCAGGATGAAGCCGAAGCTGACGACGAACTGCAGCAGCATGGTCATGCCGACAATGTTGATGCCGGGCGTCGCCACGCCTTGCAGAACGGCAATGATGATCGGGATCATGGCCGACGCAAGCGCGGTCGCGCTGGCAAAACCAAGATGAATGACGACGAGAAACAGACTCATCGCGCCGAGGATGAAAAGCGCGGTTGCGTTAGCGAGGCCGAATTGGATCACGGCGATATCCGCCAGCCACGTCGCGGCCTTCGTCTGCAGAAGCGCGGTCCCGAGACTGATGCCGATGCCGAACAGCACGATCGTTCCCCACGGGATCCTCGGCTGCGCCTCCTTCCAGGTCATGATGCCGATGCCGGGGAGGAACATCAGCGCCACAGCCGCAATCGTCGTCGTGGAGGTATCAAAGCGGTGCAGCACGCCTTCGGTCGACCAGAACGCCAGAAGGGTCAATGATATGGCGAGCAGCTTCTTTTCGGACGTCTTCATCGGACCGAGATCGGCGAGCGAGTTGCGAATCGACTCGCGGCCACCGGGCACCTCGTCGACCTCCGGTGGCATCATCCAGGTCATGACGAAATAGAGGGCGATGGTCATGAGAATGGCGAACGGTGCGGCGGCAATGAACCATTCGAGCCATGTGATCGTATAATTCAGCGTTCGCTCTATGAAGCCGACTGCCACCATGTTCTGCGCCGCCGCGGTCTTGATGCCCACGTTCCAGATGCTCGCGGTCTGCACCGTCGTAATCATCAGCATCCCGGCGAAGGCGCCTTTCTTGTCGACTCCGAATGCCGCGATGATGCCCAGCATGATCGGGACAAGGCAGGCGACGCGCGCGGTGGTGGACGGCACCAGGAATGCCATGACGAAGCCGACTAGGATCGCGCCGAGCACCACTTGGCGGGTCTGCGTACCGACCCGTGAGAGGATGACCAGGGCAATGCGCTTGTCGAGACCGGTAGCGGTCATGGCGGCGGCAAGGAAAAGGGCGGCGGCGACAAGGGCGAGCGCTGTATTGGCGAAGCCGCTGAAGGCGATCCCGAGCCCTCGGCTGGTGCCAAGCAGGACCTTCGGGTTTGCGACGTCAGGTGCCAGTCCCAGCAGAAATGCCATCAAGGCGGCGATCACGACGGCTGAGACGGCATAGTCGAGAGACTCGGTCATCCAGACGATGACGGCAAATGCCAGGATCGCCAGCATGCGGTGTCCCGCGACGGGCAGTCCCTCCGGCGTCGGCAACAGCATGATTGCAATCAGCGCAGCCACACCAAGGAGAAGGCCCCAATACTTGATGGCCCAATTGTCTTTGAATGAGGACCCCGAGGCGCTGCTCGGTTCAACTTGTCGTGCAGCGGTCATGAGGTACTCCTCCGGTCATGGACGCCCAAAGTCTGAAGCGTTACGCAGACTTGGTCCTTGAGTGAGATCAATGGGCTCGATCGTTTACGACCTGATGCGTTGTAGGGTGCCGCGTGACGCTCGTCGGCGACGACGGTCTTAGTCACGGCCGTGGTCAAGGTGTGATCGCGACCTTGAGGACGCCATCACGCTGATGCGCAAAGAGGTCGTAAGCTTCCACAATGTGCTCGAGCTTGAAGCGATGCGTGACGAGTGGGCGCGTGTCGACTTTGTTCGATGCGACGACGCGCATCAGGCGGCGCATACGCTCCTTGCCGCCAGGGCAGAGGGTGGTGACGATTGTATGGTCGCCAAGCCCTGCCGCGAACGCGTCGAGCGGGATCCTCAGATCTGCCGAGTAAACACCGAGAGAGGAGAGGGTTCCGCCCGGTCGCAACACCCGCAGCCCCCACTCGAATGTCTCTTGCCGGCCAAGAGCCTCGACGGCGACGTCCACACCGCGCCCGTCCGTCAGCCGCATGACTTCCGAAACCACGTCCGTCTTCTTGAAGTCGACGACGTGATCAGCGCCCATACGCCGGGCCATATCGATGCGCGCGGGTATGCTCTCCACGGCGATGATTGTCGTAGCGCCCATGAGCTTCGCGCCTGCCGTCGCACAAAGTCCGATCGGCCCTTGCGCGAAGACGGCTACGGTATCGCCGATGCGGATATTGCCGCGTTCTGCGCCCGAGAACCCCGTCGACAGGATGTCCGGGCACATCAGCACCTGCTCGTCGGAAAGGTCGTCCGGAACCGGCGCTAGATTGGCTGTCGCGTCCGGAACCAGCAGATACTCTGCTTGCGCGCCATCGATGGTGTTGCCGAACTTCCAGCCCCCCATTGCCTTCCAGCCGTGTCTTGTCTCGGCTCCGTCCTGCGAGTGGACGCCGCACAAGCAGGCATTTGACGTACCCGACGGCGTGATAGCGCCCGCAATGACTCGTTGGCCCTCCTCAAAGCCTCGTACCTGCGAGCCCAGTTTCTCGATGATGCCGACGGGCTCATGACCGATGGTCAGGCCCTTCGCTACCGGATACTCACCCTTCAAGATATGAACGTCCGTGCCACAGATCGTGGTCGTCGTGATACGTATCACGGCGTCGAGAGGGCCGGGATCTGGGATCGGCTTCTCGTCCAGAACGATACGTCCGGGCTCGACGAAAATGGCTGCCTTCATTTTTGGCATGCCTAGCTCCTGTGGTTCGGCCTACTTCCGCGAGGCGCTGGTTCTCACAAGCCGTCGAGGAAGCCCCGACGGCCAGGGCGCCGGAAACTAGTGAGGAATTTCGATCGTAAGGGCGATCCCTTGGCCACCACCGATGCACAGAGTCACCACCCCTCGGCGAAGCCCGTCGCGTCGCATCGAATGTATCAAACGGGTCGCCAGCACCGCCCCTGTCGCCCCAATCGGATGGCCGTGCGCGATCGCACCGCCTTCGACGTTGACGATGTCCTCCGGCAGGCCAAGCTGCTGAGAGAGAACGATCGCGATGGCAGCGAATGCCTCATTGATCTCTGCGCGTTCGACATCAGAAACCTTCCAACCTGCCCGCGCTAGAGCCTGGCGCACGGCGGGAATCGGACCGAGCCCGAACAATCCGGGTTCAACGGCACCGACGCCGATGGAGACAAGCCGCGCCGCTGGCTGCACACCGCTTCTGTCAGCCCAGCGCTCGCTGGCAACGATCATTGCCGAGGCTCCGCTGTTGAGCCCGGGAGCGTTTCCCGCGGTGATCGTGCCGTCTTTTCGAAAAGCAGGCTTGAGCGCAGAGAGGCTCTCGAGAGTAACGTCAGGACGGTTGTGTTCATCCCGACTGAACGTTACGGAACCTTTTCTCGCACTGATCTCTATCGGAGCGATCTCCGCATCGAACCTGCCTGCAGTTTGAGCAACACCAAAGCGATGCTGCGTTCGCTGCGCCCAACGATCCTGGTCTTCCCGCGTGATCTGGAACTTGCTGACAAGATCCTCAGTGACCCAGCCGGAATGCTGATCGGTGAATGCATCGTTGAGACCGTCCCGCAGCATACTGTCATAGAGAGCTGCGTCACCCATCCGGTAGCCCCACCGGCCTCTCGTCGCCAGATAGGGTGACTGATCCATATTCTCCATGCCGCCGGCGATGACACTGTCCGCTTGGCCCGACAGTATCTCCTGCGCTGCACTCGCGATTGCTTGGGCACCGGAACCGCACACTCGGTTGATGGTAAGCGCAGGCACCGTCACTGGGACGCCGGCTTCTACCGCCGCCTGCCTAGCTGGATTCATCTTGGTGCCGGCCTGAACGACCTGCCCGAGGACAACCGAGTCTATGGCGCTTCCATCAATTTTCGCGCGCGCTACAGTTTCCTTGATGACAACGCTACCGAGGGTCGGAGTCGGAATGTCCTTCAGCGAACCTCCATATGTGCCGATGGCGGTTCTGACAGGGCTGCACAGGACTACGTTTGGTGTGCTCATGGGAGATCCTCATCGCCTGGCTAGGGCGTCGGCTGGGAAGGCGTATGTCTCGATCGCGGGCCACGGTCTCTAACCTGAGGCCCTTTTGCGCACCGGGTTAAGTTGTTCTGCATCCTCGCAACGGCAATCAAGGAACCCGTGGGTAGGGCATGTACGGCACATCTCCTCCAACCTCTTCCGCAAAGCCTGTCGACCTCGATGAAGGCGGACCGTGACGTTGTTGAGCGAAGTTCCCAAGCTCGCGGCGAGCCGATCGCGCGGCTCGCCCAGGATGTCGGCCCGCCAGACAACGTCGGCGTATTCAGGCTTGAGCGTCGGCAGCAACCGGTAGAGACAATTGCAGACTGCAGCGTCAAGCTCAGGGTCGACATCGGCCGGTACATTCACAAGATCCCCATCGTCGATCTGGATCTCACGACGACGTTTGCGGATGGCGCTGCGCTGGTGATCGACAAGCGTGGTGGCGAGGACACGGCCTAGCCAACCGCGCACCGTCCGAACGTCCCGCAACTGAGACGCACGCTCGAGTGCACGGAGACAAAAGCGCTGAAGAACCTCTTCGGCCTCGTCGGGGCTCCGAAGACGCTGAAGAAGAAACGCCAGAATCTCCTCGCGGGCCTCGACCAGCGCGCGCTGTACGGCAGCGTCGTCGGGCTTCGCAGCGTCAGTCTTCGATTCGTCCTTTGATGGCTCAGGGCCGGGATTCTGTTTGCCGGAATTTGTCATCGTGCCGTGAACTCTCCCCTCGCAAAACGAGGCGGCTTCATCATTTGCTTCTATGGGCGTTCGACGCTCTGCTTTCTTTAATCCAGATCAAACTTTCTCTCGCTCGCACCGCCTAATGTGCTCGTGCAGCTGCTGAAACTCTGATTGGCTGGGATGGCGCTGTCACAATTGTCACCCGAGCGGCCAGCCCGCTGCGAAGCCGCTTGTGCCGACAGGAGACACGGATGAGAGAGAGGACAGCGAGCGCACGGGATGCAGCGCGATCAAAACCGTTAGTCGACGCCAGATCCAAAACAGTATCTGCGCCGTCATCGTCCAAATTGACCAATCAGGGTGTCAACCCGCCAAAGAGTTCAGAGACCGAACAAAGGCCGATCCCCTGGCCCACACCATTGGGGGGGCTGGCCTATCAGCGCGACGTTCTGGAGCGGTCAATCCTGTTCTTCGACACCCTGCGCAAGCGCGCTAACGCCATGCTCGAGCATGAGCAGGCCGGGCTCCCGCCGCTGCTCAATTTCAAATACGAGACACTCCTTGATGCTCGAGAGTTTCAACGGCCCGCAAACTATGCACTGCTGAGAATTACCGAGGTTGGCGATGCGTGCTGGGACGATTGCGTAGATCCTGAGAAACCACCGGTTATTGTACTGGATCCGCGCGCCGGCCACGGGCCTGGCATCGGCGGCTTCAAGCGAGATTCAGAGGTTGGCATCGCACTCCACGTTGGACATCCCGTCTACTTCGTCATTTTCTTTCCCGAACCATGTCCACACCAGACGCTGAGTGACGTTCTGGCTGCACTTGAGCACTTTGTAGCCCATGTCGCGGCGCGGCATCGTGGCACCAAGCCGATCCTGTATGGAAACTGCCAAGCTGGCTGGGCTGCAACGCTCGTCTCAGCCCACTGCGATACTCCGATGGGGCCTGTGGTGCTCAACGGCTCCCCTTTGTCATACTGGGAGGGCGAGCCCGGCATCAATCCGCTGCGACTGATGGGCGGTTTTGTTGGCGGCGTGTGGCTCAATCACTTTCTGTCGGATCTCAATCTTGACCGGTTCGATGGGGCCTGGTTGGTGCAGAACTTTGAAAATCTCAAACCTGGCAATGCCATCTGGGACAAATATGCAAACCTCTTCACCAAAATTGATACCGAGCACGATCGTTTTCTCGAGTTCGAGAGATGGTGGAACGGTTTCTATCGGCTGAGTGGTGAAGAGATCGTCTCCATTGTCGAGGATCTCTTCATCGGCAATAAGCTCGAGCAAGGGCAGGTTCGGATTGACGACCACTGCGTTGCCGATCTGAAGCGCATTCGCAACCCGCTCATCATCTTCGCGTCCTATGGCGACAACATCACGCCACCCCATCAGGCGTTGGGATGGCTTCCAGCAGTCTACGAAACCACAGACGCTCTCAAGCAGGCAGGACAGAGGATCGTCTACCTGACAAATCCGCACGTCGGGCACCTTGGTATATTCGTATCTGCCAGCGTTGCACGGTTTGAGCACCGCGCCATCCTGGAGAACCTCGAAGCGATCGAGGCGCTCGATCCTGGTCTCTACGAGATGATCGTGGACAATCCGACGGGCGATCCCAATTGCGAGCGCAACCAGTACTCGGTGCGCTTCGATCCGCGTCAAATCGAGGATGTGCGCTTCACTTGTCCAACCAAGGCGTTCGAGCGCGTCCGACTTATGTCGGAGACGAACGAGCAACTCTATAGAGCCGCCGTGAGCCCTTGGGTGCGCGCGGTGGCCAATCCGTGGCTATCCGCGTCGATGCAATGGCTGCATCCGATGCGCACCAGCCGCTATTTGTGGTCAGAGCGCTTCTTTCCATGGATGGGCGTCTTCGCGGTTTTGGCTGATACCGTCTCCAAGAACCGCCATGCCCTCGCAGAGGATGTGCCATTGATTGCGTTGGAGCGTCAGCTCATCGCTCAAGTCTCGAGTTTCTGGGAGGCGGCTCGCAGGCTTCGAGACGCGGGGACAGAACGGACGTTCCGCACAATTTTCGGAGAATGACGTGGCCTCTCTTCTCCGGTTGTTTCTTACGCGCGTTGTCCGGCAGGGTCGCCTCGAGGTGGAACGATCCTCCGGAGCAAAGTTCTCGGTAGGCGATGGCACGGGCCAAGCGGTTGCCGTGCGGTTGACCGACCGAGCCGCCGAGTGGCAGCTTGTACTCGATCCAACGCTTGCGCTCGGAGAGCTCTTTACCGATGGCCGGATGGTCATGGTGCGCGGCAGAATCTATGACCTTCTGGAACTCGTCGCACGCAATATCAGGACGGCCTACCCCTCTCGCCTCACGCAGATCCGCGAGTGGCTGAGGAGCACTCCGGATGTCCTATATCGTCGCAATAGTGTCCATAGAGCCAAGCGGAATGTAGCGCATCACTATGATCTGGACAGTCGACTTTATGCGCTGTTTCTCGATGGGGACTGGCAGTATTCGTGCGCCTACTTCGAGCGGGTAGGGCAAAACCTTGAAGAAGCACAGCTTGCCAAGAAACGGCATATTGCGGCGAAACTCCTGATAGAACCGAGTCACCGGGTTCTCGATATCGGCAGCGGCTGGGGCGGGCTCGCACTGTATCTCGCCCAGCAGTGTGGTGCCAACGTAACGGGCATTACCTTGTCGGAAGAGCAGCTAGAACTCGCCTGTCAGCGGAGCCAAAGCGAGCAACTGGCATCGCGCGTGGAATTCCGGCTGCAAGACTATCGCTCAGTGAGCGAACACTATGACCGGATCGTTTCCGTTGGCATGTTCGAGCACGTCGGTGCCGCCTACTACAACAGCTTTTTTGAAAGAGCTCGAGACCTTCTGACGGACGACGGTGTCATGCTGCTGCACACTATCGGTCGCTCGGATGGACCCGGCAGCAGCAATGCTTGGATTGCCAAGTATATATTTCCCGGCGGTTACGTTCCCGCCCTGTCCGAAATGAGCCCGGCTATCGAGCGCTCAGGTCTGATCGTTACGGACATTGAAATTCTGCGTCTGCACTATGCGGAGACACTCAGGGCGTGGCGGGATCGCTTTCTCGCGCGATGGGCTGATGCGGCGCAAATCTATGATGAGCGCTTTTGTCGGTTGTGGGAGTTCTATCTCTCCGCCTGTGAGGCGGGCTTTCGTCATTGCGGGCTTGTGGTGTTTCAAATCCAACTGGCCAAGCACCAGAATGCCGTACCACTCACCCGGGACTACATCGGTATGCGTTCAGCGAACCTCGCAGCGTGCGACTCGGGACCAACAGCGCTATCGAACGTTGCTGCCGAGTGAGCGTTTCCACCCGCATGTCGGCCGTCAAGGCGTCTGTATTTCTCGCCTCAAGCAGGCGTGGCGGCGGTCGCGGCAAACTGCGTGACTTCAATACCTGGCTCGTACATAGCTTTGGATGTTGCTTGGTGGTCGATATGGAGACGATCGAACTTGCGATACCGCCTGCAAAAGCTTGCAGTCAATGCCACGCCGAACGCCAGCGTCTCGATATCGATCGCCACTTGGCGCGACTAGGTTATGGCGCATTTCAACCGCCAGAAACGCCATCCGGCCAGCAGGAGGAACCTCGTCGGTTAGCTTTACCATTGACCTGTGCGCCCATATCATCCGCTCATCAGACAATGCCGTACTCGATCAATAGTCGATTGCGCTCGTGCGCCGCGCCAGACCAATTTCCTCGCCGCCCGCCAATGTCGCCGGCGGCGCTGTCGCGTTCACTATTTCCGTGTGTCTCTCCAGATGTGCGTGCGACGATCGCCGACAACCGAGCTTGGAAGTGAGGACGCCGATGGCCCTTACGACATGAGAAGAAAGGAAGCCACTCTTAGATCATCGAAGAGCGCTCACAGGAGAAAATGCCAATGTATCGCGTACGGCATTACGTCGGCCCGCCCTGGCCGCCGACTCTGGCAGCCTATGACTATATGCGCACGCTGACACGGCGTGATTGGGCCTGGGAAGGCCTTCGCCGCGACCCTGTCTATCAGGACGAGGCCCGCGCACACTTGAAAGTCATTCAAGATACCACTCGATTGGAGAGCGGAGCGCTTTTCACACGGATGCACGAGGCATCGCCTCATGCTGAAGTGTGGGCGCTCCGATCCTTTCGTTGATCCGTCACTGACGGCGCAGAACGCGCATCCGATCTACTCGCCTCTGGCGACTCAGGGCGTCCTCTCTGCAATCGCCACAGCCTCAAATCGGGCAGACGATGGGGGGATATTTGTCCCCGCCCTACCGGCGCTCGAGCACATTCTCGTTGACCCGGCGGGACACCAACATCTCCTGCTACGAGGCAATGGCGCCGTGCTTCAACTCGAGATCGAAGGTGCTGACGTTGAGAAGGGGCCAGTGCGATTGGCCTTCAAGGCGCACAGCATTGATATGATCGGCCTGATAGGCTCCCACCTCTGCGATCTCGAACGCATTCTGTCCAACGATGTCACAATCGCCTCGCTGGCCGCGTGGACCACACGGAAAGTCAATTTGCGCGACGCCATTGCCGTGCACGACTTCAGAACGGCCGGCCGACGGTACTACGACGCAGCAATCTTCCTGCACGGCATTGAAATCGTCGAGAGAGATTGGTCGACCGGAATCCTGCCCGCACGAATGCGTCGCAACTGGCTACGCGCCCAGCGGTTCATTTCAGGCGGATGGCGAACGTTCCTCAAATGACTCCCGACTGTTTGAAGGGGAGCGAAACAGTCGCTCCCCACACAGATCAAAATGCAGGACACTGCAATCCCAAGAAGGTGGAGGAGCAAACCGATGTCCGACAATCCCGACGAGATATTCCTGACCGTTGAGGAAGCTGCCAGATTTCTGCGCATGGCCAAAGGCACGCTGGACAATCACCGATCAAAGAAGACCGGACCTGAGTGCCGATATCACGGCGGCCGTGTTGTCTATCGCCTCGGTGACTTGCTTCGGTGGTCCGAGCAGCGGGCGGCACGAAGGAAAAGCGCGAAGACGCCGCCGGACTCTACTGGCGACAATGGTCTTCGGCCTCCTGATGCTGACATGGCCGAAGGCATACGTACCCAGCCTGCTTTGGAATGGCAGCTCCAGCATTCCAATTGGCCTCTACGCGTTGACAAACGGGATAGCGGCAAAGGGCCAACTGGCAGTCGTCCGGCTGCCTAATGCGACGAAGTTGTTAGCGAGCGCCCGCGGCTATTTGCCGGCAAGTGGTTGGCTGATCAAGCCGGTGGTCGCCGTTTCCGGCGACACCGTCTGCCGGCATGGCCAGATCATCAGGATCAGCGGCCGGCTACGCGCACTGGCCCACAGGAGGGATACGCGACAACGTCTTCTGCCACGTTGGCACGGATGCCGCCATTTGACGGCAGCCGAGGTTTTCGTGCTTTCGACCGAGCCCGGCAGCTTCGACAGCCGCTATTTCGGGCCGGTCGAACATGGGAACGTCATAGGGACGGCCATCCCCGTATGGACTCGCTAGCCGCGCTGCAGACGCGCCAAGGCATCGTCGACTTTGGCTAGCGCCTGGGCGAGCTGCGCCCGCAGTGACATCAGGTCGCCGACCGGATCATCTTCCATCGAAAGATGATCCGGATCGAGACATCGGTCGATCAACGTCAGAAGTGTCTGGTCACGCATGGGACCAGCAGCAAGCGCGGCTTCCAGCGTGTCGTCGTCAACGCCGTCGCCGTCGAGGATCAGCCGGCCGGTGCGCGCGGTCAGCCACACTGACAGCTGTGCCCCCGTGAGCACGGCCCGGTCGACGAGCTCGGCCGGCAACGTCATTCTGGCCGCGGGAACATCATCTCCCGACAGCCGGAAACCGGCGACGTAGCATTCCGCCGGCAAGGAGTACATATCGCCTTCGTCACGCTCGAAGAAAGGCATTCCTTCTACTCCGGTCATCGCGCTCTACTCCGCACAGCCAACCCAGCCAACTACAAAAATATCCCAATATGGGATAATCCGAAAACAGGATTAAGCGGTGAAGCCGTCAAAGTTGATCCCGGCTTCCTGCAATGCGCGACACGCTGCGCTCGCCGCACCAAATTAAGCTCCGCAAGCTGCTGCGTGACCTTCGGGAACAGCGCGGCCTGACCCAGGCTGATGTCGCTATGCGTCTCGATAAGCCCCAATCCTTCGTCGCCAAATACGAAGGAGGGGAGCGTCGTCTGAGCGCGATCGAGTTCGTCGATGTCGTGCGCGCGCTCGGTCTCGAGCCTGTCGCTGCCATGCGCCAGCTCATCAAGAGCATTGACGGCGAAGCCTCTTAGCTGGCCATCCTTGCACTCTTCGATCCAAACCATCGAGCGTACCTGCGCAGTTTTCGCCCGAACGCTTAGGTGCATCCTTTACCATATCCCAATCTTTCCCCGTAGTGTCGTATTGGTGTCGCATTCGCACTAAATTTCTTCTCTAGCTCAAGATAAATGCTCGTCGCTGTGGCGCGCCCGGAAGTGGGACTGCAACATCCGACGCTTTGGGTTGCTGTTCGTGATCGGCTATTGGAGTCAGTCCCATGCGCACGCTTCAGGACATCGGCAAACGACGTCGCCGACACGTCTGCAATTCACCCTGGTGCAGCATAACCATGCCCAAGTCTCGTTGCCTCGGCAGCAGGTGAGTCTGGGCGGTCCTTCTCTCGATCTTACGATCTCGTTCAGTACGGCTCTATCTCACGGCTCTGCGAGCTCGTTCGACCGAGCCGCCGTAAAGACGGCGTCTCGGCGCATTCGCGTCACGATCCTCCCGCGGTCGCCGTGCCACACTCTCGCCCTCCACGACGAGCGTCTCACCTGCGGCTCTGTCCTCACCGCGCCGGCGACGTCTCAGCGCCTTCGCTCGTTGCGCGCCGGAGCGTCAGCGATCGCGTGTCACCTCCGGCGTCCGCGCGATTGGCCCGGCGGAAGCTCGTTGCCCCGTCGCCCACTTCGCTCGTGTCCTGCCCTGTGCCGTCCCAGACGCCACGCCTCCGCTCCTCTGGCCGCGGGGGAGAGTCCTATCCCCGCATAGCTTTGTGCGACGATGTGGCAGGCGTCGCCTCGGCGGCAACCCGCGCGTGCCGCGCGGGTCCTCCACTTCGTTCCGGCCCTCCTCCGCGGAGCAGAGCTCCTCTCCGTCGGGTGCCACCAGCTCCAGCCTGCCACGATCTGCACGTCGCCGGCAGGGAATAGGTCTCCGCCGGGATAACGTGAGGAACGACACCATGGCTACGATCGGATACGTCACCAAGCGCGAGGACGGCCGCTACGACGGCGAGCTCCGGACCCTCTCGCGGCGGGCGCAAATCAGCATCGTCCCGGTCGCTGACAAGCCCTCCGAGCACCATCCGGACTTCCGCGTCCTCGCTAACGGAACCGAGATCGGCGCCGGTTGGCTGCGGATCGGTAAGACCTCCGGCGTCGAGTACATCTCGCTCTCGATCTCGGCGCCTGAGCTCGGCAAGCTCTACGCCAACCTCGGCCGTGCCGCCGGCCGGTCCGATCCCAACGTCTTCGCTCTCATCTGGAACCCGCAGGATTGAGCCTGCGGCTCAAAGCCCTCGCGCCGACACCGGCGCGAGGGCTCCTTCGCGTTCCGCGAAGAGGCCCACCCGCCCACCCGGACATGCGCATGTGCGACAGCCACTGATGAGCGCGAGCAACAGGCTGAAGCCTGTCTTTCTCGCCCTCATTGCCGTCGTGCTCGCTGCATTTGCGGCCGCTCTTTTTCCCTTTCCGGTGCGGCCTCGACTCGCCGCGATGACCTAGCGGATCGTGATCTCGCGTGCGTTCTGCAGGCGCGATTTCGGAGAGTTTGTGCGGTGTGAGATGGCTGGGGAGGACATCAAGATAAAAAGATGGAGTCGTTGGCGCTCAGATATCCCGTCGTTACTGGACTTCACGCGACTCTGCTTTCACGATCGTAGAGTCAGCGCGCGAAATACGCCTTGTAAACCAGGCACTTTGTACGACTCCGTCTTGACGAAATCGGATCTCGCAACATCTCCCCCGGCACAACACACCGTTGGGGGATCACCATGGCCCAAGACGAGTTCAAGCCAAAGCTCGGACGCATCCGCGACACCGCTAGCAACGCGCAACTGCGCACCAACACGCAGATGCTCAGAGAGACCGGACGCGCCGGCGCACGCGCCGTGCGGCAACGCGGCCACATCACATCGGCGATGCCGAAACGGGGGATGGGCGCCGGTGTGCGCGCGGCTGCCGGTCTCATCGCGCCAGGCAGCCGCCGCGTCATCGTCAAGGCGCGCTACACGCGCATCGCTGCCGGCGATATGGGCGCCGCGCGCGCGCACCTGAAGTACATCCAGCGCGATGGTGTCAACCGCGAGGGCGCCCCCGGTCACCTCTACGATGCACAGCGCGACGATGTCGATGGCGCCGGCTTCCTCGAGCGCTCCGGGCACGACCCGCATCAGTTTCGTTTCATCGTCTCCGCCGAGGATAGCGCGCGCCTGCCGGACCTGAAGCCGTTCATCCGCGATCTCCTCGCGCAGATGGAGCGCGATCTCGATACTAAGCTCGACTGGGTGGCGGTCGATCACTTCAATACCGGACATCCGCACACGCACGTCGTCATCCGCGGACGTGACGAGCAGGGTCGCGATCTCGTCATGGCTCGGGACTACATCGGCCATGGCGTGCGTGCCCGTGCCCAAGCCTTGGTGACATTGGAGCTCGGCCCCGAGACACAGCTCGAGCGCATCCAGAAGCTCTTCAACGAAGTCGGCCAGGAGCGGTTGACACGGCTCGATCGCCAGCTCATGGCACGCGCGAAAGACAACATCCTCGTCATCACGGCCAGCGAGGAGAATGATCCGACGCAGCGGACGTTGCGGATCGGGCGCCTGCGGACATTGCAGCGGTTGGGGCTCGCATCAGAACGGCAACCGGGCGTCTGGTCTCTCGACACCAACGCCGAGACCAAGCTGCGTCAGCTCGGCGATCGCGCCGACAAGTTCAAGATGATGCAGCGCGCCTTGAGGGAGGCCGGCATCGAGCGCGGCGCGGCCGCCATGGCGCTGTTCGAGCGCGGGCCGCGCAGGGTGCCACTCGTCGGGAAGGTCGTCGGCGTCGGCATGGTCGACGAGATCACCGATCGCACTTGGGTCATCATCGATGCCGTCGACGGGCGCGTGCACTATGCCGACCTCGGCCGCCTGAAGCCAGAGACGGTGCCCGTCCGCGGCAACATCGTCGCCCTTGCCGGTGGCGGCCTCAACGAGAAGCCATCATCGGTGCCTCGCCTGCATCTGCTGTCCGCAACCGATCTCGACCGGCAGACGACCTACGAGGGACCGACCTGGCTGGACCAGGCCATCGTGACCAGATGGCAGCCGGAGATCCGGACCACGGGCTTCACGGCCGAGGCGGACAAAGCCCTCAAGGCGCGCACCGATTGGCTGGTCGGCAGGCAACTCATCGAGCAGACGCAGGACGGCAAGCAGGTGCCGCGCGCCGACATGATGAAGGCGCTGCGTCAGGCCGAGACGCAGCAGCTCGCAGCCGATGTCTCGCGGCGTCTCAACGCCGCCTTCGCGCCACCCATGCCCGGCGTCCGGATCACCGGCACCTACGATCACGCCATCACGACGCCGACCGGTAAGATCGCGGTTATCCGCCGAGAGGACACCTTCACGCTGGCGCCGTGGCAGCCGTCGCTCGAGCCCTTCCGCGGCCAGGCCGTCGCCGGGATCGTCGGTTCCGCCCGCATGACCTGGATGCACGCTCGTGGAAGGGGCCTGCCAGGCCGCGCCTGATGTTCAACGCGAACTGAGAAGCCAGACGAGGAACGCGTACGGTATTGCGCACGATCTCGGAACGTCCATCACGCGTCTGCATCTCCGTGCCCATGAGATCGAGGAGGACGCCACGCGCTCCCGTAAGCCCCTACTTCCGCCGCCTGTAGAAGCGCAGGAACTGCGCGTTGATCGCGACTTGCGGACATGAAGACGGCGGCTACCTAAGTTTCACTTCGGCCGTGAAGCCGACGCGGTTAACGAATGTGTACCGATTGACCACAATCGGCCTGACAGGACTTCTTGGGGATATCTGCATATTGGACAACCTAGGGAATTGGCGGCCGTTGACAGAGCGATGTGAATCATCCCGCTGATTATGCTGAAGATGGACCCGCCACCTGAGGTGTCAAAGACGTTTGACCGCCGCGAACACAAAGTTCGACACGCCGGGCTCGGCAGCTGGATATTATTTTCAGGCGCGCTTTGCGCTGCTTGAGGGCCTTCGGTTTGTCTATCGGGAAAGCGGCATCGAGATCGCCATCGAGCGCTTCGACGACGTGTCCTTCGAGAATGCCGGCACGCCGATCGAGCGACTCCAGACGAAGCACCACATAAACCGCAAAGGCAGTCTCACAGATACAAGTCCCGATCTCTGGAAGACTTTGCGAATATGGTCGGAAGCAACAAAGAACGACCCCTCACTTCCGTCGCGGACGCGGCTTGCACTCATCACGACGGGTCTTGCACCGGAAGGTAGCGCCGCGTCGCAACTTCGGCCCGAGGCTGCAGCGCCGGGGGTGCGTAACCCGGAGGCTGCCGCTGCTGCGTTGGAGAAGGTTGCGATAGACTCCAAGAACAAGGCGCTTGGCCCTGCCTTCGCCGCGTTCCTGTCTCTTGCCCCTGCCATCCGCCGATCAATTCTCGACACGGTCGAGGTCCTGGATCAATCGCCAACTCTAGCGACTTTGGATGCTTCACTGGAGGATGCCCTGCGATTTCTTGGGCCACGTGGGCAGATCGCGTCGGCGCGCGAGCAACTTGAGGGATGGTGGTTTCCGAGAGTCTTCAGAGCGCTGGACGCGGGAAACGGTACGATACCCATTCTCGAACTGGAAACAAAACTCGATGACATCCGCGAGTTGATGAGGCGCGACGCCCTTCCGCTCGACATGGAGGATGCAGAACCTCCGGCTGCCGAATTGCAGGCGCTGGATGAGATGAACTTTGTCCGTCAGCTTCAGGCGGTGGGCACCGGCGACAACCGCGTCGAATTCGCAAAGCGCGACTACTATCGCGCTTCGACGCAACGCTCAAAGTGGGCGAGATTGAGCTTGCTCGTCGATGGAGAAGTTAGCCGTTTCGAGCGCATGCTCGTCGAGGAGTGGGAGCCACGCTTCCACAGGATGTGCGATAGCTTGGCAGCGAAGCCGAAGCCGGGCGCCGTGAGGAACGCAGGGCAGGAACTCTACTACTGGGTCGAAACAGAGGCGCGCTTCCCGTTCCGCACCGTTACCGCGCGCTTCATTAGCGTCGGATCCTATCACATCCTCGCCAACGACTTCCGGGTGGGCTGGCATCGCGACTACGTCAAGATGCACAAGCCTGACGAAGGGGGCGGCGATGACGGGTAAAGGTCACTGGGATCTTCCATGGAAGCGCCGTCCGGTTGAGGAGGCTATCAATTTCAATCCTGCCTTCTGCGGAGAGCTGATCTTCCGAGCCGTTCGGCAGTACGAGAAAGCTGCCAAGAGGTCGATGGGATTGCCGCTGTCCTTCCTCGTACTGCCGCTCGTCCTTCACAAGCAGACACGCGATGAGCTGCCGCAAAAGGCCGACACCGCCTTCGTCGGATGGGTTAGTGGCCGCGGCCCCTTGCTTGCGGGACTGCCGGATCGGGCGCTCCGCCTTGCGCCATTCACGCGCGAGGCTTTGCTTCTCATGATGCAGCAAGGGTTCCTCGTCGCTCAAGGCGACGGAATTGCCCCGGGTGGCAAGCGGTTCAAAGCCGCCGCGATCGCTGCCCGCACGACCGAGGATACGGACGAGGCGCGAAGCGCCGCCGAATTGGTCGGACGATGGTTTGCGCGTCAAGGGCAGCCGGGCCTTGTCATGCAGGCTCTGGGGGTCAAGCCATGAGCCTTCAACTTCGCTGCGTTTCCGTATACTCGCACGAAGGCGAGCGCCGCGACGTCGAATTCAAGCTCGGCGCGCTGAACATCGTCACCGGAGCTTCAAAGACCGGCAAATCCGCGCTACTCGACATAGTAGATTATTGCTGGGGCCGCGACGAGTGCACGATTCCCGAGGGAGAGATTCGCAAGAGCGTCTCATGGTTCGCTCTGCACATAGATAACAATGGCGAGCGCATCCTGCTCGCGCGCGAAAATCCGGGCCCCGCTGGCAGGGCGAGCGACAAGATATTCTTCGCCCGCGGCGTCGAAGAAATGCCCGCAGACGCTTCGGGGTTCTACAAGAACGTCACATCTGACGGACTGAAAGCGCAATTGTCCGCGGTCTTGGGCATATCGGAGAACATCCATATCCCGCAGGAAGGCTCGACACGGCTGCCTTTGGAGGCGTCATCGCGCCACGCGATCCTGTTCTGCCTGCAGGCGCAGGATGAGATAGCGAACCGGCGCTTCCTCTTTCATCGTCAAGGTGAGCAGTTTATGCCCGCCGCGATCCGGGACGGCCTTCCCTACTTTCTAGGCGCCGTCGATGAACGTCATGTACTGACGTTAAAGCGCTATCAGGATGCGCGTGCCCGGCTCCGCAAAATGGAACGTGAGCTGGCAGAGTCCAGAGCGCTGTCGGATCAATCTTCGAGCACGGTGCAGTCGCTTCTCTCGGAGGCGCGGCGGGCTGGACTCCTGCCGTCCGACGCTGCTGCGGCAGACACCGAAAGCGCAGTCGGCTTGCTTCGGCAGGCCGCGGCACCGCGCCCGCTCAACGTGACGGCGATCGACGATCCCGGCAATGATCTGGACCGGCTCGAAAATACAAGGCGGGAGCTGCGCGATCAGCTGCAGGATGTGCGCGAGGAAATATCAGAAGCCCAGCGCATAGGTCGCGAAGCGTCGGAGTTTGAGAGCGAAGTTCGCGAACAGGATGCGCGTCTTGCATCAATCGGACTTCTGACTGCTTCCGGCGCTTCGGACGTTTGCCCGTTCTGCGAAAGCCATCTGGAGGTGCCCGTGCCTTCCGTCACGGAGATGCGGGAGTCCCTCACCGGCCTGGAGGTTCAGCTTGCTCTGGTGCGCCGCGACGCTCCGCGCCTTCAGGAACGCCTTGCCGCCTTGGAGACGCGAAGGGCGGATACCGAAGACCAGTTGCGCAATGCGCAGGGGCAGATTGCAGAACGCATCCAGGAGAACGAGCGCCTCCGCATTCAGCAGAATGATCTGGCTGAACAGGCGCGGGTGGCAGGCCGCATCGCATACTACCTCGAAAATGTCAGGACGACCGCGGTCGGAAGCAGCCTGCAGCGGGCTATCGAAACGCTGCTGGCAGAGATAGCCGAACTGGAAAAGGCGTTGGACGACGATGAGCTCCAGCAGCGGCTCGACACTGCCCTCAATCTTGTGAACCTCGATCTTACGAAGCACGCGAGGACTCTCGGCCTCGAACATGCCAACAATCCGCTGCGGCTTGATCGGAAGGCCCTCACGGTGGTCGCAGACACAGTCGATGGGCCGATCACACTCGCGCAGATGGGCAGCGGCGAAAACTGGGTTGGATATCACGTAGCGGCCCACCTTGGGCTGCACACGTTATTCCGGCAGCGGAACCGTCCCGTACCCGGCTTCCTGATGCTGGATCAGCCTTCTCAAGTGCACTATCCGCCGGAACGCGACAACGAAGGGAAACTCGATGATCTGAACGACGAAGATCAAGCAGCCGTCAAACGGCTCTTCGAGGTGATGTGGAGATACTGCAGCGCGCCCGGCGCAGACATGCAGATCATCGTGGCGGATCATGTCGAACTCCTGGAGCAATGGTTCCGGGATTCGATCTCGGAACGATGGCGCGACGGCATTGCGCTGGTTCCGGCAGCATGGCTGAGGGGATAGGTGGTGTCGTGCATCTTTCCCGCATAATCATCGAAAATTTCCGAAACTTCTACGAGCTTGATATCGCTTTGGACGGCAATGTTGTCGTGGTCGGCGAGAACCGCGTTGGAAAAAGCAACCTGCTTTACGCCCTGCGTCTTGTGTTCGATCCGATGCTCCCTGACAGCGCACGCGAACTCCGTATGGCTGACTTTTGGGATGGGCTGGATACGCCCGGCGCAGAGGACAGGATCCTAATCTCCGTCGAGATAGCGGACTTCGAAGAAGATCTTGATGTACTCGCGCTACTCACAGACTTCCGTCTGGACAAGGACCCGAAGACAGTACGGCTGACCTATGAGTTCCGTCCGCGGGCCGATCTTGAGGACGATCCGGCGACCGATAATGATTACGAATTTGTTTGTTACGGTGGTGGGGACGAGGCTAAGCGTTTTGGATATGACCTGCGGCGCAGAATAGCGCTCGATGTCCTTCCGGCGCTGCGCGACGCCGAAGGAGACTTAGCGGCTTGGAGGCGCTCGCCGCTGCGGCCCCTCATCGAGAACGCGTTCAAGGATGTGGACCGGACCAAACTGGAGGAGATCAGCGAAGCGATCGAGGAGGCAACGGGGAAGGTCGTCGAGTTTGAAGAAGTGAAGACGCTGGAGGACAACATCGGCGCCCTGCTGGCCAAGATGAGCGGCACCCGGCAGGATGTTAAGCCACGCCTCGGCTTCAGCCCAACTGATCCAACCAGACTCTCCCGGAACATCCAGCTCCTCATAGACGAGGGAAAGCGCGGCATCCACGATGCGAGCCTCGGCTCAGCCAACATTGTGTTTCTCGGCCTCAAAGCACTCGAATTGAGACGAATGCTAGAAGAGAATAAACGCGATCACACGTTCCTTGCAATCGAGGAACCCGAAGCGCATCTCCACCCTCATCTGCAAAGATCAGTCTACCGGCATTTGTTCGAGAGTATCGACGACGGCGAAGAGGATGGGGACAGCGCCCTGTCCGTATTCCTGACGACGCATTCGCCTCACATCGCAAGTGTCGCCCCGCTCCGGTCTATTGTCCTGCTCAAGGACACCAAAGACAACGGCACGCTCGCTAGATCGGTCGCATCCATAAAACTGACTGACGCCGAGACAGATGATCTTGGGCGCTACGTCGATGTAACGCGCGCCGAGATGCTCTTCGCGAGAGGTGTCATACTTGTCGAAGGCGATGCCGAACGATTTCTCGTGCCTACATTCGCAGAAACGATCGGTAAGCCTCTGGATGATTTCGGTATCACCGTCTGCTCCGTAGCCGGTACGAACTTCGAACCTTACGTCAAGCTGCTCGGCGGCCTGCGAATTCCCGTCGCCATTGTCACGGACTGGGACCCTCGCGAGGGGGGCAGCCCCCTCGGATACCGGCGATCGCTTGAACTCGTGTCCACCATCGAAGCCACCAGAACAGGCAAGGTTCCAGCTGCTCTGATTAAGGAACTTGAGAAACTCGAGAACGGCAAAAAATTTGCCGACAAGTGTGAGGAGTTTGGCGTTTTCACGAACACGCATACGCTGGAAGTTGACTTGTTCAATGGTAAGTTCGGGCCAGTAATAATTGAGACGCTGCGCGAAGGAAATTTCGGCAAAATACGCAGGGGTTGGATCGACGCATGGGAGGCGGATCCGAAGCAGCTCGACATCGGCAAGTTTCTTTCGTTGATAGAGGCAATCGGAAAGGGCCGCTTTGCGCAGAGGCTTGCATCGCGCATGGGTAGCCTCAAACCGCCCGCCTATATCCGTAGTGCCATCGAATTTGTGGTCGACCGTGTCTGACCGCGCTCTATACCTGCGTGCCGCGGAGGAGTTGCGCGGGAACGCAGCTCAATGGCAGGCTTACAATTCGCAGGGGCACTGCGCGGTGCTGGCCGGCCCCGGAAGCGGCAAGACAAAAACCCTCACCATCAAGCTCGCACGCATCCTATCCGAAGACATCGAGGAGCCGCGGGGACTGGCCTGCATTACCTATAATAACGAATGCGCTCGGGAACTGGAGACGCGGCTTGACGCTCTCGGCGTTGAGCCGGGTGGCCGTGTGTTCATCGGCACGGTGCATTCCTTTTCCCTGACCCAGATTGTAATGCCGTACGCCAAATCCGCTGGCCTCGAGTTGCCGGATAATTTCGAGGTTGCCACACAGCAGCAGCGCCGGCTGGCCCTCGAAAGGGCTTTCAGGCGCACCATAGGAGGCCCCGACAATCCCCAGACCTGGGACTTCCGGATGGGCCACTATCGACGTTCGATCCTCAACCGGAATACGGAGCAGTGGCGGAACCAAGACCCAGATCTCGCGCGGCTGGTCGAGGCCTTCGAAGCGGAATTGCGCAAAGTCGGCCTCATCGATTTCGACGACATGCCCCTGCTCGCAGTGAGGGCGCTCCGCGACAACGAATGGCTTCAGCGCGCTATCCTCGCCAAGTATCCCGTCCTCGCGGTGGATGAATATCAGGATCTGGGCGAGGCCCTTCACCGTATGGTGCTGGGGCTCTGCTTCAGCACGGGTATGAGGTTATTTGCTGTCGGAGACGTCGATCAGTCGATTTATGGATTTGCCGGCGCGCATCCTGAACTGCTTCAGCAAGTCGCCGAACGGGAAGACGTGCAGACCGTACGGCTTCGATTCAACTATCGTTGCGGCTCACGAATCGTAACAGCCTCGGAATATGCATTAGGGGAAGCCAGAGGCTACCGAGCCCCTGACGGCGCTGCGCAAGGCACCATCTTCTTTCACCCACGTGCTGGAAACTATGGCCTGCAGGCGGACTATCTCTTCGCAACCGTATTGCCTCAGATTTTTGAGCGCATTCCCGGTCTCTCGCTCGGAGACATAGGGATCCTATATCCGGCGGCATGGATCGGGGATCACGTGGCCACCTCAGCGCAAAGACATGCGTTTGCAGTCGTTCGCGCCGATACCAATGCTCTGTTCCCCAGATCGAGCAAGCTAATCAGGTGGCTTGAGCTTTGCGCGGTCTGGTGTTGCGGAGGTTGGCGGACCGGCGATCCGCGCTTCGCCCGCCTCGTGAACGACGGCCGCCGGATTTTCAGCGAGGCCATAGGCTCCGATGAACAGCGGCTTAACTTTCAAAGATCACTGATGGGCCTACTTTGGTCCCGCAGAGACGGGACCTTGAGGCTGAACACTTGGTTTCGCGACATCCTCGAAGGGTTGGTGAACGAATTGATTGCCTGCTGCCGGATGGTAACCGACGAAGCAGCGACGCTCCGAGCGTTCGTCGAGAGGACCGCCGATGATGGCGACGCTTCGGCGATGACGCTCGGGCAATTTGCTGGCGACGGCGATGGCCGCGACCGCATCAACCTATCCACCATGCACAGCGCAAAAGGCCGAGAGTTTCGGGTCGTGGTGCTGTTTGCGATGGACGACGGCCGCATTCCGCGGCCGAACGCACTGCAGGCAGAGCGGCGAGAGGCGCGTCGCTTGTTCTATGTCGGGTTCACGCGCCCGAAAGAAGAGCTACACTTACTATATACGGGAATAAGGCCTTCACCGTTCGTCGCGGAGGTGCAAGAGCGTATAGCGGACGATGATTGAAGACAGCTCAAAGCATTCTGCCATTCATAGTCGGTACCCGCCAATTTTGCGCTTTGCTGAATCTTTGTGGACAAACGGAATCGGGTCGGCTCGATCTGTGCACGAAGCTTTTCACACCGACCGACAGGGCGGTCGGGCTCATGCTCACCTTCTATCCAGTGCGGCAGACAACCTACCCCCTTAGGAATTCGAAACTGGGCGGCTTATCCTGCGCGTGCGCTGTAGCGGTCGATGGCCGAGAACCTTTCAGTCGGGAGCTGCGCGTCCTTGCCGCCAAATATGTTTGCTTTCAGAAACGCCAGCTCGGCATCGAGCTCGTCCTCGTAGAGGTCCTTTCTCCAGGATTTGGGTCTGTCGCCATTCCCCTCGAACCATCGGTAGCCACGGGCCTTCAGCGTGTCCTTGCTTTCGAAGGGCGCGCCTTCCGCAAATAGTCGTACCGTCGAACGCCGCGCGCTCGCCAGCAGCTCGCCGAGATAGGTGCCGCCAGAGTTTGGGCTGCGGCTGAGGAACGTGAGGACCGCCTCGCAATCAGTCATGGCACGATGCCCATCGGCGAAATAGCCATGCTCGTTCAGCAGATAAGCCAATCTGGAGCCAGCATATCCGTGTCGATGCCAAGCGACCTCCGAGCTCGAGCAGGCCCAGTGCTTAGCCGCGAAGTCCGGCCATTCCCGCTCACAGAAGGGTCTGTCAAAGGCGGCGTTGTGCGCGATGACAATGACCGCGTCCGCTATAAAGGTGGAGACCTCTTGCGAGCTGATCTCGCGCCCGTGCAGGAGCTCAGGCGTGATGCCCGTTAACGCAACGATCTCGGCAGGCATTGGAACTGTCGGCTCACGAAGTCCGCTGAAGCGGTCGACGACTCGAAAGACGCGGCCGTCCGCCGAGAACTCGAACTTGATTATGCCAAGCTCGATGATCTGGTCGGTGGCCAGGTTGAGCCCCGTAGTCTCGACATCAAGCACGATGCCGAGCTTTGTCGCCGTACCGTCGGGTTCATTGAATGCAGCCGGGATCGTCAGTCTCTTGAGGACCCGATAGGCGCCACTCGCCTCAAGGCGCTTCGCCATCTCTTCCAGGTCAGCCGTAGTCAAGGCAATACCCCATTCGTCTGACGCGTCGGCATCAGGCTTCGCACCTGCGCGGCGCGACAAGGGATTGGACGACCGCGTCACCTCTCTCTAAGGACTCGGTCCTGATTCGCGCATCGGATGCAACAGAGCCGGATCGGAGTTGACGGATGTCTTAGCGGCGGCGTTATTGCGGCGTGAGTGCTAGCGCCATGTCGTCATAAACTTGTCGAATACCGGCGCGGATCTCCTCGACCTTTGCGCTTTCGTGCGGGCTCTCCGATTGCCATTCCTGTCGTGCCCGCTGCCACGTTTGACGTGAATGCAGAGGAAAGCCGCCATCGATGCGACTACGATGATAGCCGCGCAAGCTCGTCGCAACGTACTTGCTGGCCCTGTACGCATCAAGGCGGCTTCTCCCGCGTCTTCGCAATTCATGACGCACGCGTTTAGTGGCTGCGCTGTTGAGTTCGGAGATCGCCAGACCAACAAAGTGGTTCAGGTCTCCGGCAGGCTCGGCCTCGCCGTCCGACCACAACAGGCGAGACTGTGGATACCAGAGACCGTCTGGCATCTCGTAGAACGCCACCGGCTTTAATAGGAAGTCATCGGCTAGCCCCTTGGCTCTGACGAGGAAGTGCGGTGTGTCATATGTATCAAGCCACGAGATGCAGAGACCTTGAACCTGCGTGTCGTCGAACATGATGCCCTGAGGTCCTTTGAGGCCGTCCAGAATGGATTTCGCGTAATTGTCCAGGTCGGCCGTCTCCGAGGTCTCCAAGATCGTTTGCACATCGAGATGCAGTACGATGTCGAGCTGCACCTCGCTTGAGTACATCCACTTGATGTGCGTCAGCTCGGCACGAATCCGGGCCTCAAACTCGCGCTTGCTTCGCCCCCCATCGCCGTAGGGCACCGGTGCGAAATCAAACCTATGCTGCCAGTCGCCGAACATGGGATTGAGCCCCGAGCGGGCGCCGTCTGCCTCACGCAAAATGGGCGCATCGATATCCTCATTCTCGTCTTCTGACGTCGACATTGAACGCCTCGTATCCTTTGCGCCATGCGCCTGCGCTCACGCGCGCCTGCCAGAAGTCTTCCCATCTCGGGTAGCAGCCTTGCGCACCGTCTGGGGTGCATCAGTTCAAGATAGCGTTGCCAACGGACAAAGATCCAAACACGGCGGCATGATTTCAAATCGAGACATATGAATCCGGCCTCACGCCTTGACACCCCGCAAGTCTACCCCATATTTAGGGTTGACTTAGGAGGTGAGCTATGGACAAAGCACTGGCCTACACGACGGCCGAGGTCGCCTTCGTGTTGCGCGAGCCCATTAAGGCCGTCCGGAAAGCCCTCGATGAGGGACCGGTCGAAGCCAAGCTGGTCCGCAAGCCCGGCGGCGCGCGACCAGTACGGGAGGTGGCATGGGCGGATCTCATTTACCTGTTCGCCGTCCAATCGCTGCGCGATGAGCTGACGCCGAAGGCGAGACTGGAATTCTATCATGCGCTGAAGAGTGCGCGGGTGGATCGCGCTCGAGAGGTCCGGTTCGGTCGGCTGAGCGTCGCCATAGACGATCTCAAAGCCGAGCTCGAGCAGCGAGCGCGTCAGCTCTCGGAGCTGGCTGAGAAGGTTGAGTTCCGCAAAGATGGCGAGGCCATCCTCAGGGGCACGACCATCGAGGCTCACCGCATCGCGGCCCTTCTTGCTGGCGGCATGGCCGCCAGCGACGTTCGCCGGGACTATCCATCACTGACCGATAAGCAGATTGCCACGGCCAAAGCATATGCCGAGGCATACCCGAAGTCGGGGCGCCCCTATCCGGCCAAAACGGTCAAGCGCGCGGTCAAGGGGGCCGGCCTCGAAGCGCTCGACGAAGTGCTTGACGAAGAGGCATGAAATTCCTGCTCGACACCAATGTCTTTCGCGAGATCGGCAGGACGGCGCCCAACGCTAATGTTGCGGACTGGCTCGACAAAGTCGATGACATCGATCTCGCGATCAGCGTCCTGACCGTACGGGAAGTGCGAAAGGGTATTGTCAAGCTGCGGGCGCAGAAGCCCGCAGCCGCTAATGCCATCGACACGCGGGTTGCCGACATCCTCGCGGCTTTTGGCGAACGCGTGCTTCCGGTCACCTCCGAGATCGCCGATCTTTGGGGAGAGCTCCTGGGGCAGAGCGAGAAGAACATCGACGATGCGGGACTGGCGGCGACGGCGCGAATACATGGACTGGTGCTCGTGACCAGAAACATCAAGCATGTTGCCGATCGTGGCGTGGCAACCCTCGATCCGTTCAAAACCTCGCCGAGGACCATGCGGCCTTGACCAACGCCGTAACGGCAATCGATGCTACCATAGGCAGCAGACTGATTTTGCAGTCGTAGATTGACCCATTTTTTTCTGTCGGCGGGGACAATGGCGAGGGACACCAGACTAGGAAACAAGGACGAGCTCGAAGCCTTTCAAGAAACGCTGTTCCGGGCCATCCAATCGTCGCACCTCAATTTCCTTCTGGGTGCTGGCGCCTCCTGCCCGGGCGTCGCGCCGGCAGGTCAGGTCGAGAGCGATATTCTCGAGCTCCTCAAAGCCGAAAAAGTCCGCGAGGCCGACAAGAAGACCATCCAGTTCCTGAAGCAGTTCAAACAACCGATGTCCGAACTCCTGGGAGAGGACCGGTCGGACAACGTCGGCAAGAGCCTCAGTCACTACGTCGATTTCGTCCAGACGATCGATATCCTCCTTTCCGAGCGCAAGACCAACCTCCTGCCGAGACAGGCGAGTATCTTCACGACCAACTACGACCTGTTCATAGAATGCGCATCCGAGCAATGCCCGTCCATATTGCTCAATGACGGCTTCAACCGCGTGCCGAGCCTCAATAATCTGCACAAATTCGCGCCGGAACGGCTCTTCGATGCGACCCATCACACGGGCAATCACTACGACTACACGGCGGAGCTCCCCAGCATCAACCTGATCAAGCTGCACGGCTCCATGACCTGGGAGCGCCAGGGCAACGATGTCGTCTATCGCGTCATGGATTTTGATAAGGTATCCGCGACGAAGGAAGACGATGCCAAGGCGGTGGCAACAACGCTGCAATCTGTCGCCATCGTGCTCCCCACGCAGCGCAAGTTCCAACAGACCATCATCGAGCGAACCTACTACGATCTCCTGCGCATCTTCGCCAACGTGATGGAGCGTGAGAATTCCCTGCTGATCGCCTTCGGGTTCTCCTTTCGCGACGAGCACATCCTGGAGATCGTCAAACGTGCCCTGCGCAATCCCACACTGAAGCTCATCATCTGTTGCTATGCCACCGACGAGGTCGAGGAGCTGCAGCAGAAGTTCGCCAGCTACAACAACGTCGGCTTGTTGATTCCGGAGACGACCGGCCAGCTGGACTTCCCACGGCTGAATAGCTTGTTGCGCGCCGTCGGGCCGCCAAAGGTGCCGACATGACCATCGAGCGGCTCAAGAGAGAGGCAGTGCTTCGTGTCGGCGAAGTCACGGAGGTGAGTGGGCAAAGCGTCGTCGTGCGCGTCGACCGCAACAAGAATGCCTCCGACCTGCTGTTCGACGGTGATGTGCTGCGCAACATCTCCGTCAACAGCTATGTCGAAATACGCAAAGGCTTTGTCAGCCTCATCGGCAAAGTCGACGGCGAGCGGCTCGACGACGTGACGACGCGCACGCCACCGAGCCCCTTACAGAAAACGGATAGGAACCGGCGCTTCCTGCAGGTCTCATTGGCCGGCTACATCGATGCGTCCGGCCGCTTCAAGGGCGGGCTGCGAGAGTTGCCGCTCATCGGCAACGAGGTCTTCATCGTCACGAAAAACAAGATGGAGACCGTCCATAACCTCGTCGACGATGGGCGTCCTTCCATAAGATTTGCGGTGACGGACAATGAAGGCTTCGACATAGCCTTTCCGATTGACGGGCTCTTCAACAGTCACATCGCTATCTTCGGCAATACCGGCAGCGGAAAGTCCAATACTCTGGCCGGCCTCTACAGCGCGTTTGTCAAAGAGCTCTCCGACAAGAATTTGAAGGGGTACCGGGATAACGTCCGCATTCTCCTACTCGATTTCAACGGTGAGTACGTCGGCAAGGAGTGCATCACACCCGATAAGCAGGTCTACCAGCTCTCGACTGCAGAGGCGGCCGATCGCCTGCCCGTATCGGAGGGCATCCTTTCCGACATCGAGATGCTCTCCATTCTTTCGGACGCAACGGACAAGACGCAAAAGCCCTTCCTTCGCCGCGCCCTCCAGTTCTATGAACGCGTTTTTGGCGGTGGCATTGCCGATCCCACGACCTATTTCAGAGCGATTTTGCAAAATCAGGTCGAGCAGACGTTGCGCTTATCGGACAAACCAAGGGCGTTTCAACTGCTCGACTACTTCAGGACCATTCTACCGAAGACGAAAGCGAACGGCGACGCTGCCGATGTGCACGAAGGCCTTGAATGGCATAATCAGGTAGCCGGATTCTACGTGCCCGCCACCAACCACTATTTTCAGCAGCGCGCCGATTTGATCCCCAACACGACCGTCCATCAGTTGTGCGGCACCTTCGCGTTCGACACCGACCTGCTGTCGCGGATCATCGTCTTCATGTACGTCCAGCTCATCGCCGACGTGTTGACCAATCGCGCGCAGAATGAGCACATCGCACCCGTCATCAACCGCCTTGTCGGCCGTCGCGGGGATATTGCCAAGATCTTTGATACGAGCGCGCAGGCTGAGTTCTGGAAGAAGAACTTTGTGGTCGTGAGCCTCGACAAGGTGAACCTCGACATGCGCAAGACAATTCCGCTGCTTCTTGCCAAGAAGCTGTACCAGGATCACAAGCAGCATCGGAACACGAAGTCGCTAACCATCATCATCGATGAAGCGCACAACATCCTCTCCACCGAATCTTTCCGCGAGTCGGAAAGCTGGAAGGACTATCGGCTGGAGACCTTTGAGGAGATTATCAAGGAGGGCCGCAAGTTCGGCGTGTTCGTCACCATCTCGAGCCAAAGGCCCAACGACATTTCGCCAACGATCACGTCCCAGGCCCACAACTACTTCATCCACCGCTTGGTGAATCAGAGGGATCTCGCCACCATCTCCAGCGCGGTCTCCTACATCGATAAGGTGTCGGAGGCATCGATCCCAACATTGCCTATCGGTACCTGCATCTTCAGCGGCGTTGCCGGCCAAATGCCCCTCAAGCTTCGTGTCCGCCCGCTCGAGGAGCACAAACAGCCGCGGAGCAACACGTTGCGATTTTCCACCATCGTCGAGTAGCCGCCGCGGACAAGGGCTCTCCCAGCCTCCTCACTCTCATGGCCCGCTCGCCAGAAGATCAATCCCTGCAGCGGTCTCTGGAGAGAGAGGACGGTTCAATCGACCTGTCGCCGCGCGGCACTCGCACAAGCGTTGCATCAAGACGCCCTCCGCAACGTCTCTCCGCCAGAGCCGCCGCTGCGAGTTAGTTAGTTTGTTTGTTGTTACAAACGATCAACGTCCGCAGGCGTCACTCCCTATCGCCGGGCATGGCTCTGTTTTCGTCGGTGATCGCGGGCAGGAATGCATTTGGGCGCCTCCCGGCCGCAAGCGGCCGGGACCGGGCCCTAGCGCGCGGCCTGCGGCCGCGCGCCCGAGCCCCGCACGGCGGGTCTCGGCCCATGCGGGTGACGGTCCAACTGGCGCGGGACCACGACGTCACGATGCGCATCAATCCATGTCGTTGACCAGCCCGGCAAGCCGCGAACACAGCGCGTCCGGGGGCCGGCCATCGGCCGGTTGCCGTGGAAAGAGTTAGAGGGGGGTGGCGGTTGTCGTGACGGGTGGAAGGGGTGAGAGAAGGTCTCTCGCCGGCCCGTCGCGGAGATACTGCCGTGGCCAAAGCCGAATCAAAGATCACTTTGTCGTCATCGTGCGACATCCCCTTCAACAAGCTCGTTCTGAGCCAAGCGAATGTCCGCCGCGTGAAAGCCGGCATCTCAGTCGAGGAGCTCGCCGAGGACATCGCGCGACGCTCGCTGCTCCAGGGGCTCACCGTCCGTCCGCAGCTCGACGACGACGGCAACGAGACCGGCATGTACGAGGTGCCGGCCGGAGGGCGCCGCTATCGTGCCTTGCAGCTTCTCGTCAAACAGAAGCGCATAGCGAAGACCGCGTCCGTTCCCTGCGTGATCCGTGACGCCGGCGCCGCGACGCTGGCGGAAGAAGACTCGCTCGCCGAAAATGTGCAGCGCGCGCCGCTACATCCGCTCGATCAGTTCCGAGCCTTCCAGACGCTGCGCGACAAGGGGCTCGGCGAAGAGGAGATCTCCGCCACCTTCTTCATTGGCGTCAATGTCGTGCGCCAACGCCTGCGCCTGGCTGCCGTGTCGGAGAGGCTGCTCGAGGTCTACGCCGACGATGGCATGTCCTTGGAGCAGCTCATGGCGTTCGCCGTGAGCACCGATCATGCACGGCAGGAGTTGGTGTGGGCGACACTTGGCGACTCCTATAACGACGCGCCCCATCACATCCGCCGGATGCTCACCGAGCAGACTGTGCGCGCCTCGGACAAGCGTGCACGCTTTGTCGGCCTCGAGGCCTACGAGACGGCCGGCGGCATCGTCATGCGCGATCTGTTCGAAGCCGACGATGGCGGCTGGCTGCAAGACGCGGCGCTTCTTGACCGCCTCGTAGCCGACAGGCTCAAGGCAGAAGCCGAGACCATCGCCGCCGAAGGCTGGAAGTGGATCGAGGTCGCCGTCGATTTCCCCTACGGCCACACGCGCGCTCTGCGCGAGCTCGATGGTGTCGAGAAGGAGATGACGGCCAAGGAGAAGAAGACGCTCAAAGCCCTGAACACGGAGCAGGCCAAGCTCGAGGCCGAATACCAGGATGCCGAGGAAGTGCCGGACGAGGTCGACCGGCGGCTCGGCGAGATCCAGGAGGCCATCGAGGCACTCGAAGAGCGGCCGCTGACCTTTGATCCGGACGGGGTCAAGCGTGCCGGCGCCTTCATCAGCATCGGTTCCGACGGGCGGCTGCGCGTCGAGCGCGGCTACGTCCGACCGGAGGACGAGCCACCGGAGCCGATCGAGACTGGTGAGGAAGGTGATCATCATGGTGATGACGATGGCGATCCCACCTCGATGCCATCAATCCAGCGCACGGTCATCACGCTTGGCGGCAAGCCCGCCGAAGCGGACGAAGACGACGAGGAGGATGGCATCAAGCCGCTGCCCGAACGGCTCGTGACGGAGCTGACCGTCTCCCGCACACTGGCATTGCGCGATGCCGTCGCCGGCAATCCGCACATCGCCATAACGGTGCTCCTCCACAAGCTGGTACGCGACACATTCCGCGCTTTCACCGTGATCTCGTGCCTCGACGCATCCGTCCGCGAGGTGCACTTCCCCGCACAGCCCGATGGGCTCAACGACAGCGCCTCGGCAAAGGCCGTCGAAGAACGCCATGCGGGCTGGAAGCGCGATCTTCCCGATGATGATGACGCGCTCTGGGACTGGCTGAACGCTCTTGATGAAGCAAGCCGCATGGCGCTGCTGGCCCATTGCGTCAGCTATGGCGTCAATGCCCTCTACGAGCGCGGCGACCGCTATGGCGGCGGCGCACTCTCGCCGCATGGTGTTCGGCAGCGCATTGCCGAGGCCCATCGCCTTGCCCATGCGCTCGGTCTCGACATGGCCGAAGTGGGCTGGCGGCCGACGGTCGCCAACTACTTCGGACGCATCACCAAAGCGCGCATTCTCGAATCCGTGCGCGAGGCCAAGGGCGAGCAGGCGGTCCAACTGATCGATCACCTGAAGAAGCCGGACATGGCCAAGGAGGCCGAGCGGCTTCTCGCCGATAGCGATTGGCTTCCCGAGCCCCTGCGCGGCCTCGATCTCGACGCCGGTGGCGACGGAACAGACGAAGCCGGCGCTCTACCCGCCTTCCTCAGCGACGACGAGGACGATCCGGACGAGCCTGACTCGCAATCGACCTCGCTTGCGGCCGAGTGAGCCACGACAGCGGAGCGGCCATCGCGCCGCTCCGCCCTATTCCCATCAGACTGCTTTCGCGCCCCTCCGGCCTCGGCGCGCGCCAATCTTTGGAGTGTTCCCATGCCGATCTTCATCATCGAAACAACCTTCCGTCTCCCCGTCTATCGACGCCGCCGCTACGAAGCCGACACGCTCGCTGAAGCCTGCCGCCTCGCCATCGAGGACGACAACTGGTCCGAGCAGAAGGAGGACATCGACAGCTCGGGAGATACCTATGTGACGGGCGTCTGGCCGGAGCACATTGAACCCTACGACCTGCCGATGCCGGCGATCCCCTCGGAGTTCGACGAACTCGTGCAGCGCAAGGCGGATTGCTTTGACGCTCTTCTCGCCTTGACCACCAGCGCGGCCATCACCTGGCTCGCCATTGTGCTGGGGGAAGGTGATCGAGATGTCTGAGATCATCGAAGCCGCCGTCTATCGCCTCGACGAGCTTCCGGACGAGGCGAAGGAGAAGGCCCGCGCCTGGTATCGCGAAGGCGCGTTGGGCCACGACTGGTACGAGCGCGTCCATAAGGACTTCGAGTGCATCTGCACAATCCTCGGCATCCGCCTCGACACGCGCGCCGTTCGCCTCTACGGCGGCGGCACGCGAGGCAAACCCTGCATCTGGTTCTCGGGATTCTGGAGCCAGGGCGACGGCGCCTGCTATGAAGGGCGCTATAGCCATGCCAAGGCGGCACCTCGGAAGATCCGCGAGCATGCGCCCAAGGATGAGGAGCTCTACCGCATCGCCGATGCGCTTCAGGCGATCCAGCGCCGGAACTTCTATCAACTCCACGCCGTCGTGACCCACCGCGGTCGCGGCCACCATGAGCTCAGCATGGCGATCTCGGTCGAACGCGACAGCCCCGTCTCGCAGGAGATGACCAGCGACGCCGAAGATGCCGTCATCGAGGCGTTGCGCGATCTCGCCTGCTGGCTCTATCGCCAGCTCGAACGTGAATACGAGTATCTGACCTCCGATACCGTCGTCGATGAAGCGATCCTCGCCAACGAGTACACCTTCACGGAGAACGGCCATCGGTTCGGCTGATGGCGGGCGGCGCGGGCGTGCGGTGAGGGAGAGGCTGGCTGGAGATGGGTTGAGCCGGCGGGTTTGAGAGAGAGCGCCGGCCGGCTCGCCCAGCCATCGCTCTCCTTGAGGCTCATTCCCATGACATCCCATGCCAACCGTGCGAGCGCGCCGCTCGCACGTCCGTCCAACGACGACACCGCCCCGCGCCTTACCGAGGCCGCCCGTCTTCTCCTCGCCCATCTCGAACATGGCCGCCGCGTCGATGCCGCGATGCTGCGCGCGGCCATGGAGCAGGCCTTCGGCGCGTCCGACAGTTCAGGCGCCTGGACCTGGAAGACGGCTTACGATGCCTGCGAAGTCGCGGCCGTGATGTTCCTGCGCAAGTATGGCGAGGCGATCCTGCGCAAGGCAGGAACACCCGGCGCTGCGCTGCCGACATTCGCGAAGATCGCCAATCTTCTTCCCACCCATACGCGACGCTCGGAAGAATCCCAGGCCCTTCAGCAGTTCTCGACCCCGTTGCCGCTCGGCCTTGCCGCGCTCACCGCGGCTTCGATCGTGCCGGGCGACCTCGTGCTCGAGCCGTCCGCGGGCACCGGACTGCTCGCCGTCCTCGCCGACATCTCCGGCAGCACCCTCATCCTGAACGAGCTTGCGGACACCCGCGCCGGACTGCTCACCAACCTCTTTCCGGATTTTCCCATCACACGCTTCGACGCGGCGCAAATCGACGATCATCTCGATGGCGCGAGCGTGCCGACAGTCGTTCTGATGAACCCGCCGTTCTCGGTGCTCGCCAACGTCAGCGGCCGCGTCGCCGATGCCGCCTGCCGTCATCTCTCCTCCGCTCTGGTCCGCCTCGGCGATGGCGGCCGGCTCGTCGCCATCACTGGCGCCGGCTTTGCGCCTGATGCCCCGTCGTGGCGCGAAACCTTCGAGCGGCTGCAAGCCCGAGGCCGTGTGGTCTTCACCGCAGCGATCGACGGCTCTGTCTATGCCAAGCATGGCACGAGCATCGAAACGCGCCTCACCGTCATCGACAAGGTGCCAGCCGACGATCCGACGCAGTTCCCGACATCGCCCGGCATGGCCCCCGACGTTGCCACGCTTCTCGGCTGGATCGGCACGCACGTCCCGCCGCGGCCTCCATGCTTGGCGCTTCAACCTGCCGCGAGAACGGTGCCCGCGGCAGTTCCGCGGACGCGGCGTGCCACCACGACGCGGGTGGCGACACGCGCCGCTCCTGTTGCCGGCGCTGCCCCCGACGGCGTCGAGCTCGCCTACGAGACGCTCGATTGGACACCGCCTGAAGGCGCGCGCCTCTCGGACGAGATCTATGAGGACTATGCACTGCAATCGATCCGGATAACCGGAGCGCTGAAGCATCCGACCAAACTCGTCCAGTCGGCGGCTATGGCGTCAGTCGCCCCGCCGAAGGCGAGCTATCGGCCACGTTTGCCGGCGAAGGTGATCGCAGACGGGCTCCTTTCAGACGCCCAGCTCGAAACCGTGGTCTATGCCGGCGAAGCACACGCCGAGCATCTCGCCGGTGCCTGGACGGTCGACGCGACGTTCGACGTCGTCGCCGCAGCCGCGGACGATACGCCGAATGCGGTCCGATTCCGTCGCGGCTTCATGCTCGGCGATGGCACGGGCGCCGGCAAAGGTCGCCAAGCCTCCGGCATTCTCCTCGACAACTGGCTGCAGGGACGGCGCCGCGCCATCTGGGTCAGCAAGTCCGATAAGCTGCTCGAAGATGCACAGCGCGACTGGTCCGCGCTCGGCATGGAGCGTCTGCTCGTTACGCCGCTCTCGCGTTTCGCGCAGGGCAAGGCTATCCGCCTCCACGAGGGCATCTTGTTCCTCACCTATGCGACCCTGCGCACGGACGATCGTGGCGAGAAGCAGTCCCGCGTCCGCCAGATCGTCGACTGGCTGGGGGCCGACTTCGACGGCGCGATCATCTTCGATGAATCGCACGCCATGCAGAACGCGGCCGCGGCGAAGAGTGAACGCGGCGAGCAGGACGCCTCGCAGCAAGGGCGTGCCGGTCTCAGGTTGCAGCACGCCTTGCCCAATGCCCGCGTGGTCTATGTCTCGGCCACCGGCGCGACGACCGTCCACAATCTGGCTTACGCGCAACGTCTCGGTCTCTGGGGCGGGGAGGACTTCCCGTTCGCCAATCGCGCCGAGTTCGTCCAAGCCATCGAGGCCGGCGGCGTCGCGGCCATGGAGGTGCTCGCGCGGGATCTCAAGGCCCTCGGCCTCTATACGTCGCGCTCGCTCAGCTACGACGGGGTTGAATACGAGCTCATCGAGCACCAGCTCACGACTGAGCAGACGCGCATCTACGATGCCTATGCCGGAGCTTTCGCCGTCATTCACAACAACCTCGACGCGGCGTTGCGCGCGACGAACATCACGGGAGAGATGGGCACGCTCAATGCTCAGGCCAAGTCTGCCGCGCGTTCGGCCTTCGAGAGCGCCAAGCAGCGCTTCTTCGGCCATCTGCTGACGTCGATGAAGACGCCGACGCTGGTCAGATCGATCGAGCGCGATCTCGAGAAGGGCCATGCCGCCGTCATCCAGATCGTCTCGACCGGCGAAGCCCTGATGGAACGCCGGCTGGCCGAGATCCCGACCGAGGAATGGAACGACATCCAGGTCGACATCACCCCGCGCGAGTACGTGCTCGATTATCTGCTCCACTCCTTCCCGGTGCAGCTCTACGAGCCTTACACGGATAGCGAGGGCAATCTGTCGACGCGCCCCGTTCTCCGGGATGGTCAACCCGTCGAGAGCCGCGAGGCCGTTGCCCGCCGCGATGAACTGATCGAGCGGCTTGCATCCTTGCCGCCAGTGCCGGGCGCACTCGACCAGATCGTGCAGCGTTTCGGCACGGACATCGTGGCCGAGGTGACGGGGCGTTCCCGCCGCATCATCCGCAAAGGCCAACGGCTCGTCGTCGAAAGCCGGGTGGGATCGGCCAACCTCGCCGAGACCGCCGCGTTCATGGACGATGAGAAGCGCATTCTCGTCTTCAGTGACGCGGGCGGCACGGGCAGGAGCTATCACGCCGAGCTCTCGGCGCGGAACCAGCGCCTGCGCATTCACTATCTCCTCGAGCCGGGCTGGAAGGCCGATGCGGCCATTCAGGGCCTCGGCCGCACGAACCGGACCAACCAGGCACAACCGCCCCTGTTCCGTCCAATCTCGACGGATGTGAAGGCGGAGAAGCGCTTTCTCAGCACCATCGCGCGCCGGCTCGATACGCTCGGCGCGATCACCCGTGGTCAGCGTCAGACGGGCGGCCAGGGGCTGTTCCGTCCGGAGGACAATCTCGAGAGCCCCTATGCGCGCGATGCGTTGCGCCAGCTCTACACGTTGATCGTGCGCGGCAAGGTCGAGGGCTGCTCGCTTCAGACTTTCGAGCAGGCAACGGGCCTCTCGCTGATGGACTCCAACGGCATGAAGGACGGACTGCCGCCCATCACCACCTTCCTCAATAGGCTCCTGGCCTTGACCATCGAGCTCCAAGGCGTGTTGTTCACGGCCTTCGAGCAATTGCTGAACGCGCGTGTCGAGGGGGCCATCGCATCCGGCACGTATGATGTCGGCCTCGAGACGTTGCGGGCGGAGAGTTTTGAGATCACCGACCGGCGCACGATCCACGTGCATCCCGGCACAGGTGCCGAGACGCGGCTCCTGACGATCCTGCAACGCCAGCGCAACCGGCCCGTGACGCTCGACGAGGCACTCGCGCATCTTTCCGACCGCGGCGGCAGGCTGCTCGTCAACGAGCGATCAGGCCGTGCGGCCGTGCAGGTCTCCGCACCGAGCATCATGCTCGATGACGGCGAGATGGAACGCCGCGTGCGTCTCATCCGGCCGATGGAGACGGTCTCGGTCCCACTCAGTGCCATGGCGGAGAGCCATTGGATCGAGGCGGATCACACTCCGTTCCGGCAATGCTGGGCCACCGAGCTCGCACAGGTTCCGGAGTTTTCGGAAAGCAGGCTGCATATCGTCGCCGGTCTGCTGCTGCCCATCTGGAAGCGTCTGCCGGGTGAGTCGACGCGGGTCTATCGGCTTCAGACCAACGACGGCGAGCGCGTGATTGGACGGCGCGTCTCACCAGCCTGGGTCTCAGGCTCGCTTGCGACCGATCGCGCCACGCTGACGCCGGAGGGCGCCTTCTCGGCTCTGATGGACGGAAGGACGGTTCTTGATCTGGCCGAAGGCCTCCAACTCCGCCGTGTTCGCGCCATGGGCGTCTATCGCATAGAATTGCTGGGCTTCTCCGACGCCATGCGGAACCGTCTGTCTGCCTATGGCCTCTTTCATGAGATCATCTCGTGGAAGCTCAGGATGTTCGTGCCGACCGACGTCAGTGGTCCTTCGATCATCGCCAAACTGATGGAGCGTTACCCCGTCGAACGCATTGGCGAGCGGGAGGCTGCCTGATGGCCCGGCTTGATGCATCCGAGCTTGCACATCGCCTCGCACGCGAGGCCGAGGCGGTGTGCCGTCAGTACCTCTCCAACGGTCGGCGCGTTGGGCGCTATTGGATCGTCGGCGACGTGCGCAATACACCAGGACGCTCCATGTATGTCCGGTTGTTCGGCCCGGAAAGCGGCAAGGGGTCTGCTGGTAAGTGGACCGACTCGGCGACGGCCGAACACGGCGATCTGCTCGACGTGATCCGCGAGAGCCTGGGGCTCATCGACTTCCGCGATGTGGCTGACGAGGCACGGCGCTTCCTCAGTGTGCCGCGTCCGGAGCCCGATCCGCAGTACAAGACCTACACGGCACCAGCGCCGACCGGCTCGCCCGAGGCTGCGCGACGTCTGTTCGCAGCGTCGCAGCCGATCCGCGGCACAGTGGTGGAGACCTATCTGCGGCATCGCTGCATTGATGATCTGCACGATGTCGGAGCGCTGCGTTTTCATCCGCGTTGCTACCATCGCCCGGACGATGGCGGCCCGACGCAGATTTGGCCCGCGATGATTGCCAGTGTCACGGATCTCGGCGGCCTCATCACCGGCGCGCATCGCACATGGCTCGACCCTTCCGGCATCGGCAAGGCCCCGATCGAGACACCGCGCAAAGCCATGGGCGCGCTCCTCGGCCATGCCGTGCGATTCGGTCCCGCGTGTGAGGTGATGGCGGCCGGCGAAGGGATCGAGACCATGTTGTCCTTGCGCATGGTGTTGCCGGGCCTGTCGCTGATGGCGGCGCTGTCGGCGGCGCATCTCGCCGCCATCCTGTTCCCGGACACGATCCGGCGGCTCTACATCGCCCGCGATATCGATCCCGCCGGCGATGGTGCCGTGGCGACTCTGACCGCGCGCGCCGGGGCAGCCGGGATCGAGGCAATCCCACTGTCGCCACGCCTCGGCGACTTCAACGAGGATCTCGTTGGCTTCGGCGTGGATGATCTGCGCGCGCTCGTACGCCCGCAAGTCATGCCGCAGGATATTGACCGTTTCCTTCTCGCAGGGCCGTCCGGCCGGTTGTGATTTGCGCCGTCCGTGGTTGAGCGGCACGGACCGACCTCCACGCAGACGGAGCCGCACCCGGCCTTCCTAAGAGGCGATCGGGCCAGAACCGGCCGCGGCCGCAAGGGCGGCGCGCGGCCGGAGGCCGCGCTTGCCCTCCTCCGCTGCGCTCCGGCCCTGCGGGCTTCGCCCTTGGGTGCTGGCCCCATCCGGTCCCGGCTGATCCGTCGCCGGAAGGCCGCGATGGGCGCGGCCTCGCTGAGGAGACGTGTTCCATGATTTTCGCTTCCCACACTGACGCCACGGCATCACCGACGGCCCATCTGCTCGAAGAACTGGCACTCTACGCTCACCGCCCCTTCGACGATGAAGCCGATCCACGTCCGTTGCCCGAGCCGGAAAAGCTTCAAGGCGCTCTGGTCGACATCTTCGATGCGCTGGTCGCGACCTTGTCGGACACCCGTCTGGAACCCGATCTCGAGACGATGCTGTGGTCAATCGTGAATGTCTTCCATCGCCGGATCGACCGCATAGAGCAGGAGCTGGACAAGAACGAGACCGCGCAGCGGACAAGCCAGCGAGAGCAGGACGGCTCCGAGGTCCGCTCCGTCGAGCTCGAGCGACTGATTAGCGAAGGTGTGACGCTGATCGAGCGTCGCAACAGCATGGAATTCATGCGCGATGGCGCTGCCGAGCTGTTCAGCATCCATACCGGATCGGCATGGCGTCCCCGTTCGGGATCGATGGTCAACCGGACGACGATGACCGCCGCGATGATCGACAGCCGCGAGTTCATCAATGCACGACGCCGTGCCGACACCGAGACGTACCTCCCGAAGGGCACCAGAATTGCCTTCGCCGGTGGCGTCGATTGCAATGATCATCATGGCATCTGGGCCGTCCTCGACAAGGTACATGCCAAGCACTCCGACATGGTACTTCTCCACGGCGGTGCGCCGCGGGGCGCCGAGAAGATCGCCGCCTGCTGGGCGGAAGCGCGCAAGGTAACGCAGATCGTCTTCAAGCCCGATTGGGCACGTCATGCGAAGGCTGCGCCCTTCAAGCGCAATGATCAGCTTCTCGATGCCATGCCGATTGGTGTCGTCCTGTTCCCAGGCTCCGGCGTGACGGACAACCTCGCCGATAAGGCGAAGGTGCGCGGCATCCCGCGGAGCGACCACCGCAACCGTGGCGGCGCATAGGCGCCGCTTCACTCTCGACATCATCGATGAGTTTCATCGGAGCGAGTCCAGCTCCGCTGGACGCGCGCTGCTGCGCTTGGCTGAGATCAACGGACATGCGGCGCTGCCGACATTCGGCCGCATTGCCTTCATGAACTTTCATGCTTCCCAACAATCGTGCGCGATTTAGTAGATTGAATAACCGCACGCTCTCTTGCGACCCTTTCGTTGCGACGATCATTCCGTCCGAAAGGCTCGCCGATCATGCTCTCGCTACGCTCTGCGATCATTCAAGGTCTCATCGCTACCGCGCTCATCACGATATCGCTCGTTGTTGCCACGCAGTGGGCAGCTGCGATGCTTGGATCTCAACCAGCGCTCGGCGCAGCATGGTGCGAGCTCTTCGGTCTCAAACTCTACGCGCCATGGAAGCTCTTCGTCTGGTGGCTGGCCTTCGACAGCCAGGCGCCCGACGTCTTCGCACGCGCCGGTGCCGTTGCCGCCCTCGGGGGGATTGCCGGCGGCGCCGTCGCTGTTGGGGGAGCCGCCCGGCGGGCCAGCCGTAAGAACACGATAACAACCTATGGCTCGGCCCGCTGGGCGGACGGGAATGATGTGCGCAACGCGGGGCTGCTCAGTGAGAAGGGCATCGTGCTTGGCCTCTGGGATGGCCAGTACCTGCGCCACGACGGCCCCGAGCACGCTATCGCCGTGGCGCCGACACGCTCCGGCAAAGGCGTCGGCCTCGTCGTGCCGACACTTCTGACCTGGCCCCACTCCGCCGTCATCCACGACATCAAGGGCGAGAACTGGACGCTCACTGCCGGCTGGCGCTCGCGCTTCTCTCATTGCCTGCTGTTCGATCCGACCAATCCCTTGTCGGCGCGCTTCAACCCGCTGCTCGAGGTGCGCAAGGGAGCGATGGAGGTGCGCGATGTGCAGAACATCGCCGACATCCTCGTCGATCCGGAAGGCGCGCGGGAACAGCGCGACCATTGGGAAAAGACCGCCCACGCGCTGCTGGTCGGCACCATCCTGCACGTTCTCTATGCCGAGAAGGAAAAGACGCTGTCCCGCGTCGCCACCTTCCTCTCCGATCCCACACGCTCGATCGGGCGCACGCTCTCGATCATGCTGACCACCAATCACCTGGGCACGGAAACGACTCCAGTCGTGCATCCCGTCGTCGCCTCGATTGCACGCGAGCTCATGAACAAGGCCGACAATGAACGATCCGGCGTGGTCTCGACCGCTATGAGCCTGCTCGGCCTCTATCGCGATCCGATCATCGCCGCGACGACATCGGCCTCGGACTGGTCGATCGCCGATCTGATGCAGGCCGAGCGTCCGGTCTCGCTCTACCTCGTCGTGCCACCGTCTGACATCTCCCGCACGCGGCCGCTTGTGCGCCTGATCCTGAACCAGATCGGTCGCCGCCTGACCGAGACTCTACCAGAAGGTGCCGCGAACGAGCGCCGTCTCCTTCTGATGCTCGACGAGTTTCCCGCGCTCGGCCGGCTCGATTTCTTCGAGTCCTCGCTCGCTTTCCTTGCCGGCTATGGCGTGCGCGCCTTCCTCGTCGCGCAGTCGCTACACCAGATCGACAAGGCGTATGGTCCCAATCATGCCATTCTCGACAACTGCCACGTCCGCGTTGCCTTCGCGCCCAACGACGAGCGCACAGCCCGGCGACTCTCAGATGCGCTTGGCACCGCGACGGAGCTGCGCGCACAGAAGAACCTCTCCGGCCGGCGTCTCGCCGCCTGGCTGTCGCACGTCACCGTGTCGGAGCAGGAGACGGCACGGCCGCTGCTGACGCCGGGCGAGATCCTGCAGTTGCCCGCGGATGAGGGTCTCGTCCTCGTTTCCGGCGTGGCGCCGATCCGTGGGCAGAAGCTCCAATACTATGCCGACCGCAATTTCCTCGCGCGCCGCCTGCCGCCGCCGCCGCTCGCATCAGGCGGCTATGCGGACACGCCCCCAATCCGTGCCCGCGACTGGCCGAGTGAAGCGCGGACCACGCATCCGAAACTCGACAAGCCGTGGTCGGATATGGTGACGGGCGAGGAAGATCCGCCGCGCACCCGACAGATCGCGCGCACCAAGAGCAAGGTGAGCCAGGTTCACGACCTGCCCTTGTTCGCCGATCTCGCGACCGAGGTGAAAGCTGCGCCGCAAACCGATGTTGGCCCGTCACTCGGCGACGATGACGACACCATCGTTCAATTTCCAGGAGGCGTGCGGGTCTGATGGCCAAGAAACGCTACGCGCTCTACATCTCGCGCCCGCTCGCCAGCAAGTTCGATCTTGTTGCGCAGCAGCGGCACGGCTCGAAGTCGGCCATGCTGGAAGAAGCACTGAGGCTGAGCCTCGAGCCGCAGAGGGTGCCCGGCGCAGAAGAGGTCCTCGTCCGGCGCCTTGACGAGGTGCACAAGGTCGTCGGCATCGTCAATCGCGATGTCGCGATCGTCACCGAGACCCTGGCGCTATTCGTCCGTTACTTCCTGACGATCACGCCGCCATTGCCGCAAAGCGAGCAGGAGCCGGCCCGCCTTCTAGGGCGGGAACGCTTCCAGGTGTTCGTCGCCCAGGTCGGCCGCCGTCTTGCCACCGATCATCGCCTCGTCTCCGAGGTGCTCGAAACAATCGCCAGCAACAATCCCGATCTCTTCGCCACCACCGCGGACGACGCGCCATTGCGTGGGCGAGCAGCCGGAGGCGGGAATGGTGCGCATCGCGAGGTGGCTTCTGGAACCGAGGAACCCAAGAAGGACACCGACCATGGCTGACCTCTTGTCGATACACGCAAGCCAGGAGGCGCAAGGCCGCCGCCGCCAGATGCTGCGCACGGCCTTTGGTCCGGCAATCGCCGCCGCCTTGACCGACCCGACCGTGATCGAGGTGATGGTCAACCCAGACGGACGGTTGTGGATCGATCGCGCCAGCGTCGGCCGCCAGGACAGCGGCGAACGCATCGGCAGTGCCGAGGTCGAGCGCATCATCCGCCTCGTCGCCGCCCACGTGCACCGCGAAGTGCACGCCGGCGCGCCGATCGTCTCGGCGGAACTGCCCGAGACCGGTGAGCGATTCGAAGGCATCATGCCGCCCGTCGCCATGGCGCCGTGCTTTTCTGTCCGCAAGCCGGCCGACGTCGTCTACCGGCTCGCCGACTACGTGGCGGCCCGCATCATGTCTCCCTTGCAGGCAGGTGCCCTGGCGATCGCCGTCCGCGAGCGCCGCAACATCCTCGTTGTCGGTGGGACATCCTCCGGCAAAACCACGCTCGTCAACGCACTGCTCGCCGAGGTCGCCGATTGCGACGAGCGCGTCCTGATTCTGGAGGACACCCGCGAGCTCAAATGCGCTGCCACGGATTGCGTTGCACTCCGCACCAAGCCGGGGGTTGCGTCGCTCGCCGATCTGGTCCGCTCGACGCTGCGGCTCAGACCCGACCGCATCATCGTCGGCGAGGTACGTGGGCCTGAAGCGCTCGACATGCTCAAAGCCTGGAACACCGGGCATCCGGGCGGCATCACCACCGTGCACGCCAACTCCGCCGAGGCCGGCATCTATCGCCTCGAGCAGCTCGTGCAGGAATCCGTCGTCACAGTTCCGCGCGATCTCATCCTCGAGGCCATCGACGTGATCGCCTTCCTCTCAGGCCGTAGCGGCAACCGCCGCCTCGATGCGCTCGTCGAGCTCACCGGCCTTGATGATGGCGGCGACTACCAGCTCAAGCCGCTCGGCACCCCCATCCTTCGACCCGTCGGACCAACCGGAGCATGATGATGCACGCACGTACCGGAGCAGCTTGCTACGCAACAGGGCTGCCGCCCTGCAACCCGCCTAGCGGGACGCTCTGCACTTCTGTGCGCCTGCGCGCACGGGCCAGACCACCCGTCTTCAGCAAGTCAAAAAAAGAAGGGGGTTTAGGGTCTTCCCGAACGGGTGCGGGCGGTAGCCCGTTCGCGCAGCGATTATTGGCATTCGCCTTCATGCTGATCACCACGCCCGCTATGGCCGCCGGCTCCGGCATGCCGTGGGAAGCGCCGCTCACGCGCATTCTCGAGTCGATCGAGGGTCCGGTCGCCAAGGTGATTGCGGTCGTCATCATCATCGTCACCGGCTTGAGCCTCGCATTCGGGGACATAGGCGGCGGTCTGCGCCGGCTGCTCCAAATCGTGTTCGGGCTCTCCATCGCCTTCGCCGCCACGTCGTTCTTCCTGACGTTCTTCTCCTTCGCCGGCGGCGCGCTCATCGACTGACATTCGCGGAGCTATACGCACCATGCTTGGACAACCGACCTCGCTTCCCGGCTTCGAAGTCGCGCTGCACCGCTCGTTGACGGAGCCGATCCTGCTCGCGGGCGCTCCGCGCAGCTTCGCGATCCTCAACGGCACGCTCGCTGCCGCCATCGGCCTCGGCCTGCGGCTGTGGATCGCCGGGATCATCATCTGGTTCGTCGGTCATGCCTTCGCCGTCTGGGTCACACGCAAGGATCCAGAGTTTCTCACCGTTCTGTCCCGCCACGCCCGCCACAAAGGAGTGCTCGCATGCTGAACCTCGCCGAGTATCGGAAGACGACGACCGGCCTTGCCGATTATCTGCCCTGGGCCTGCCTCGTCGCCCCCGGCATCGTGCTGAACAAGGACGGATCCTTCCAGCGGACAATCCGCTATCGGGGTCCTGATCTCGACAGCGCAACCGATGCCGAGCTCGTCGCGGTCTCAGCACGACTCAACAACGTGCTGCGCCGCTTCGGCGAAGGCTGGGCCTTGTTCTTCGAGGCCGAGCGTGTGCCGGCCAATCAGTATCCTGGCCATCGCTTTGCGGATGCCGCCTCGTGGCTCGTCGATCAGGAGCGCTATGCGTCCTTCTCGGCCGACGGGGCTCATCATGAGAGCCGTTACTATCTGACCCTTCTCTATCTGCCGCCGCCTGAGCACCAGGGCCGCGTGGAGCGACTGCTCTATGAGCGTCAGGAAGGGTACTGCGACGAAGCGGACGTCTGGGGCCAACTCGCCTGGTTTGGGACCGAGACAACGCGGGCCCTTGAGCTTTTGGCGTCAATCCTTCCCGAGGCGGAAGCGCTCGATGATGCCGGGACGCTCGCCTACCTGCACGGCACGATCTCGGACAAGCGTCATCCCGTTGCGGTACCCACCGTCCCGACGCACCTCGATGCCATCCTGTGCGATACGCCATTCCTTGGCGGCGTCGAGCCGAAGCTCGGCCGCCAGCACCTGCGCCTGCTGACTGTGACGGGTTTCCCGAACACCACGACGCCGGGCCTGCTCGATGCGCTCAATGATCTTGGGTTCGCGTACCGATGGACAACGCGCTGGATTGCCCTCGACAAGATCCAGGCCAACCGCCAGCTCACCAGGCTAAGGCGCCAGTGGTTCGCCAAAAGGAAATCCGTCGCCGCCGTCCTGCGCGAGGTCATGTTCAATCGCGAGACGACCCTGGTCGACTCCGATGCCGACAACAAGGCCGCCGATGCGGACGAAGCCCTGCAGGAGCTCGGCGCCGATGACGTCGCCTTCGGCTATCTGACGACGACACTGATCGTTGGCGATGTCGATCCCAAGCGCGCCGACGAGAAGCTGCTGGCGTTGGAGCGCATCATCAATGGTCGCGGCTTCACGACCATCCGCGAGACGCTCAATGCCGTCGAGGCCTGGCTCGGATCCTTGCCCGGCAATCCCTATGCCAACGTACGCCAGCCGATCGTGCACACCTTGAACCTAGCACACATGATGCCGGTCTCGGCCGTGTGGGCAGGGCCGGAACGGAATCGCCATCTCGATGCCCCGCCGCTCATGATGACGGAGACGCGGGGCGCCACACCCTTCCGGCTCGATCTGCACAGTGGCGACGTCGGCCATGCCTTCGTCGTCGGCCCGACCGGCTCCGGCAAATCCGTGCTCTTGTCGCTGCTGGCCCTTCAGTTCCGCCGCTTCATCGGCGCCCAGGTGGCGATCTTCGATCGTGGCCGCTCGGCGCGCGCGGCCTCTCTCGCCATGGGTGGTGAGAGCATCGAGCTCGGCCTCGAGGGAACGCTGTCCTTGCAGCCGCTCTCGCGGATAGACGGGCCCGGCGAGTTGGCCTTCGCGCTCGAATGGGTGGGCGGTCTTATCACCAACGAGGGCGTGACCATCACGCCCGAAATCAAGGACGCATTATGGACAGCCCTGAAGAGCCTCGCCTCGGCCCCGAAAGCGGAACGCACGCTGACGGGCCTTGCCGTGCTCGTGCAGTCGAGCGCCTTGAGCCAGGCACTGGCGCCGTACACGCTCGAAGGCCCCTACGGCCGTCTGCTCGACGGCGCGACCGAGAACCTGGCACTCACCGACGTTCTGCATGTGGAGATGGAGCCTCTCATGCAGCACAAGCGGCTGATCCCGCCGGTGCTCACCTATCTCTTCCACCGCCTCGAAGCCCGTTTCGATGGACGGCCGACGCTGCTCGTGCTCGACGAGGCCTGGACCTTCCTCGACGAGCCGATCTTCGCCGCCCGCATCCGCGAATGGCTCAAGACCTTGCGCAAGAAGAACGTCGCGGTTCTGTTCGCCACGCAATCGCTCGCCGACATCGAGCGCTCGGTTATCTCACCGGCTCTCATCGAAAGCTGCCCAACGCGCATCTTTCTGCCCAACGACCGCGCGCTTGAGCCGCAAATGCGTACCGTCTATGAACGCTTCGGACTCAACGGCCGCCAGATCGAGATCCTCGGTCTCGCCACACCCAAACGCGATTACTATGTGCAGTCAGCTCAGGGCAACCGGCTATTCGAGCTTGGCCTCGGTCCTGTCGCGCTCGCACTCACCGCCGCCTCGTCGCCCGATGACCAGAAGCTCATCGATCGCGTCATTGCAGAATCGCCGGACGCGAACTTTGCCGATGCCTTCCTGCGCGCCAAAGGTCTCGATTGGGCAGCCAATCTGCTTCTATCGTTCCCCGGCGCACAACGCCCGCTGACCACACCACCACCGCTGCCACGCATCCTGGCGACGGCGCCGCCACCGCAATCCGACGTGCCGGCAACGGTACAGCCGCCCCAACCGCCCTCCGACGCATCAAGCGACGACAAATTCCGGCAGCGGTTGGCGCTCTTTCCCTTAACGGCCAAGCCCAACCGTGCCGCCCGCCGGCGTGCAGCCCGTGGCGTCCTCACAGCGATCGCGTTGGCACTTCTGACCAGCACTGCCATCCCACCCGGTGCGCACGCGCTGACTGTCTTCGATCCAATGAACTACCAGGAGAACCTGCTATCGGCCGTCCGTGCCCTTGAGCAGATCAACAATCAGGTGCGCGCCCTGCAGAACCAGGCACAGATGATCCTGCGGATGGATCAGAATCTCATGCGGCTTGGAAGTACGCTATCTCCCGATCTTCAGCGCACCCTGACCGACATCCAATCCCAGCTCCGTGCCGGCCAGGGCATCGCACTGAAACTCCAGGAAACGCAAAGCACCTACGAACGCCTCTTTCCAGCACAGGTCTCGGCCGCGCTCACCTCCGACGACGTGGTGCGCAATGCCAAGACACGATGGGAGGAGGAATACGCCGGCCTCAAGCGCGCCGCCCTCCTGCAAGGCCAGATCGCCGATGGCATCGAAACCGACACACGCCTGCTCGGCGATGCCATGGCACGATCACGCACCGCCGTCGGTGCGCTCGAAGCCGCCCAGGCTGGCAACGAGCTCACCAGCCTCGCCGTCAAACAATCCCTCTCTCTGCAAGGACTGCTCGCCGCGCAACATCGCGCAGAGACCGTCAGCCGTGCTCGCGATCTTGCGACCGAGGACGAAGCCCGCCGGCGCTTCAAGTCCTTCGTCGGCACGGGATCTGGATATTCGGCAAGTCGATGATGACGAGAGGGGCCTCTATGTCGGCACAAATGTTCGCTTCGCAAGCGGGACCAGTCCCGCACCTCAGTCGGCAGGGCACTCCCCAGTTTTGGGTGCGTACGCGCACGGGCCGGACCACCCGTCTTTTGCAACATCAGAAAAGGAGGGAGTTTGAGGGACACGTCCCTCAAGCGGGCGCGGGCGGCAGCTCGCTCGCGCAGCGACGCCACCGCGGCCGCCGACGACAATAGTCTTGGCCTGACACTTCACCCCTGACACGACCAACAACGGCGAACGCGATTTCCGCCGACGGCGAAGCCTTGCCCGGAGTTCGAGAAGCAGATGGACGACTTAGCAATCATTGACCAGATCACGGCAACGTTCAGCCGTTACATCGACAGCGGTTTTGGATTGCTCGCCGGCGACGTGGCGTTCCTGACGAGCATTCTGATTGCGATCGACATCACGCTGGCCGGATTGTTCTGGGCGCTGATGGGCGAGGACAATGTCATCGCGCAGCTCATCCGCAAGGTGCTGTACGTCGGTTTCTTTGCCCTTCTACTGTCGAACTTCCAGAGCCTGGCCGACATCATTTTCCAGTCATTCGCGGGACTGGGATTGAAGGCGACGGGGACGTCGTTGACCTCTGCCGATCTCATGCGGCCGGGGTTTGTTGCCTCGACCGGGTTCACCGCATCGAAGCCGCTGCTCGAGAAAGCTGGCGAGCTGATCGGCTTCACGACGTTCTTTTCCAACTTCGTGACGATTGCGGTGCTGATGCTGGCGTGGGTGATCGTACTGCTCGCCTTCTTCGTGCTGTCGGTGCAGCTCTTCATTACCATCATCGAGTTCAAGCTGACGGTGCTGGCGGGCTTCGTTCTCGTCCCCTTCGCCTTGTTCGGCCAGACGGCGTTTCTGGCGGAGCGTGTGCTCGGCAATGTCATCTCGTCGGGCATCAAGCTGATGGTGCTCGCGATCGTGGTCGGGATCGGCTCATCGATCTTCGGCACCGTGATGCGTCCGACCGGCGAGGTGTCGCTGACGCAGGCGGCCTCCTGCATTCTCGGCGCCATTGCCGTGTTCGGCCTCGCCATCTTTGTACCAGCCCTCGCCGCCGGACTGATCAGTGGCGCACCGCAGCTCGGTGCCGGTGCAGCCATTGCGACGACGGCCGCACTCGGCGGCACGGCGGTTGCCGGCAGCATCGCCACCGCCGGAGCGGCACGGATGGCCGGACGCACGGCCGGTGGTGCGATCAAGTCGGCCGCGTCGCTGTCGGGCCGTGTCGGTGCGGCCTATGAAGCTGGTGGAGCAGCCGGCGTCGCGCGCGCGACCGTCTCCGGGCCGGCCTCGCGCATGGCGTCAACGGCAACGGCGCCCGTGCGCAATGCCTATCGCCACGGCGCCGCGCAGGGATACCGCGATGCAACCCCGTCGGGAGAGTCCGGCGGCAAAGGCCCCGATGGCGATCTTCCAGGCGGCAGCGCGCCGGCATCCGGACCGCCGGCATGGGCTCAGACCATGGCACGCCGGCAGCGCATGACCCAAGCCGGATTGATGGCCGCGCACGCGCTGCGCGATGGCGACCGCGCCGGTAGCGGGGGCGGTCCGGATCTCAAGAACAAGTCGTAGGGGGAGCGAGACATCATGTCGTTCAAGCGATCGACCTTGCGTTACGGCGAGACACCCGAGCCCGTGACGCCGTACCAGAAGGCCGCGCAGGCCTGGGACGAACGGATCGGCAGTGCGCGCGTGCAGGCGCACAACTGGCGCCTCGTGGCGGTCGGCAGCCTCGGCTTGTCGCTTCTGCTTGCTGCCGTCCTGCTCTGGGTCGGGCGAACCGGCGCGGTCGTCCCCTACATCGTCGAGGTGGACTCGCGCGGCGGGACGCGCGCCGTCGGCCCGGCTGCAGAGACCTACACACCGAGCGACGCGCAGGTCGCCTATCACCTATCGCGCTTCGTCGACAACGTACGTGCGCTGTCGATCGATCCCGTCGTTGTGCGCCAAAACTGGCTGAAGGCCTACGACTTCGTCACAGACCGAGCTGCGGTCACGCTCAACGAATACGCCCGCGACAACGATCCGTTCACGCGCGTCGGCCGGCAGACCGTTGCCGTGGAGGTCACGAGCGTCGTGCGCGCCTCGGATACCTCATTCCAGGTGCGCTGGCTGGAGCGCACCTTCGAGGGCGGCGCGCTGAGGGACACCAAGCGCCTCACGGGTCTCTTCTCGATCGTCATCACTCCACCGCGAACCGTCGACGCCGTGCGCAAGAACCCGCTCGGCATCTACGTGCACGCCTTCAACTGGTCGCAGGACGTCACCACCGGAGAGTCCAAATGAGCAAGCTGCATAGTGTGTTGTTTGTTCTGGTGACGTCGGGCAGCCTCGGCGCCTGCGCCAGCAGCATCAAGGTGCCGGAGATCCCGATCTTCGACAGCCCGGCCCTGGCCGCACGGCGCGAGCCCGACCCGCCGCTGCCCGTCCGATATGTCGAGGTGCCAACGCCACTTCCTCTTCCCGGCCAGCTCAAGCCCGTCGGCAAAGAGAAAGAGGCGGCCAGGAAGAAGGACACGCGTCCGCCGTCGGAGCGCGTTACGGACGCCAATGCCGCGGCGCGTTTCGAGCCGGTCAAGGACGGCTACATCAATGCCATCCAGGTCTATCCCTACACCAAGGGTGCGCTCTACCAGCTTTATGCTGCCGTCAATCAGGTGACGGATGTCGCGCTCGAGGCGGGCGAGAAGCTCGTCTCCGTCTCGGCCGGTGACACCGTGCGATGGGTCGTCGGCGACACGACGAGTGGCGAAGGCAAGGATGCGCAAGTCCACATCCTGGTGAAGCCGGTCGGCGCCGACCTGGAGACGAACCTCGTCATCACCACCGATCGCCGCACCTACCACCTTGAGATGCGCTCGAGCGACAAAACCTATATGGCCTCGGTCTCGTGGACCTATCCCGCGGCCGAGCTCGTCTCATTGCGCAAGCAGCGCGACGAAGCGGCGGCCTCGCTGGCCTCGATAGCGGATGCCGGCGTCAACATCGACCAGTTGCGCTTCCGCTATCGCATCGAGGGCGACGCGCCATGGAAGCCGCGCCAGGTCTTCGACGACGGCGCCAAGGTCTACATCCAGTTCCCCTCGGGTCTCGCGCAGAGCGAAGCACCGCCGTTGTTCGTCATCGGCCCGGACGGCAAGTCCGCGCTGGTCAACTATCGCGTGCGCGGCACGACCTACATCGTCGATCGTTTGTTTGCCGCCGCGGAGCTCCGCCTCGGCACCGCGCCGCAGCGTGTCGTGCGCATTGTCCGCACGGATGCCGTCTGGCGGGAGATGCGCTCATGAGAGAGACTGAACCGGACAAGAAGCCCGATCCCGCCAAGAAGGCCGAGACGGAGAAGGTCGCGCCGGAAACGCTGGAATTGCGTGCGCGGCCACAGCCTGTCACGCGCATCAACCGCAAGGTCGTGTTCGGCGGCGCGGCGGCGGTTCTGCTGCTCGTCTCCTTTCTGGTGTTGGTCGCCCTGCAGCCGCCGAAGCTCCAGGTCGGCGCACCGCGCGTGCTCATCAACGTCGAGCACAAACCGATCGCCGAAAGCCTCGCCCGGTTGCCGGCGACGTACGACGGCGTGCGCACGGAGCGCCCGCCCGAGCCGGTACGTCCGCCATCGGGAATCCCGCAACTCACCGAGGCCGGCGGAGAACCGATCGACCAGACGGAACAGGTAGAGCGCGCTCGGCTCGCACGCATGGCGGGACAGGCGCGGGAATCCCAGGTCTTCTTCCGTCTTCAATTGAAGGCACCGCCGCAGGAGAGCGCGGCCCGAACCGAGCCAAGCTCTCAATCAAGATCGCTGGCAACCGCCGGTGACTCTGCTGCGCTGACCGCGTTGCGAACGACGGACCAGGCCCGTGCGCTCGCCGCGGGTGGCCTTGAGGCCACCGGCACGGACGCGACAGAGAGCCTACGCAAGCTGACGTTCCTCCGATCCGGCCCCGAGAAGGAAATCTACAATCCGCATGGCTTGCAAACGCCGGCCTCGCCGTATCAGCTCATGGCCGGCACGGTCATCGCCGCGAGCCTCGTCACCGGCCTCAACTCCGATCTGCCAGGATTCGTCATCGCCCAGGTGACGGAGAACATTTTTGATTCCCTCTCAGGCCGGTTCCTTTTACTGCCGCAGGGCTCGAGGCTCATAGGCAAGTATGACAACGTCGTCGCGTTCGGCCAGGAGCGTGCGCTCGTCGTCTGGCAGCGCATCATCTTGCCGGACGGATCCTCCGTCGTCATCGACAATCTACCGGCAACCGACACCGGCGGCTATGCCGGCCTCGCCGATGTGGTCGATCTCCACACCTGGCAACTCCTGAAGGGGGTCGCGCTCGCGACCGTGCTCGGTGTCGGCAGTGAGCTCGTGTTCGGCGGTTCTGGCGACAGCGATCTCATCCGCGCGCTGCAGCTTTCGACGCAATCGACGACCAATCGCGCCGGCCAGCGCCTCATCGAGCGGCATCTCAACGTCCAGCCGACCATCACCGTGCAGCCCGGCTGGCCGCTTCGGGTCATTGTCCACAAAGACATCATCCTGCGCCCCTACCGCGGCGCCGCCCCCATCACCGCCAACTGACCAAGGAGACCACAAGACATGGCCGTCATCGGAACCTTCTCAGCCGTCAACGACGGCTACGCCGGCACCATTCGCACGCTCAGCATAAACGCGCGCGTGAAGATCTTCGCCAATGACCGCAAGGAGACGGAAGGCTCACCGGACTTCCGGGTCTCACTCGGCGCCACCGAGATCGGCGCCGCCTGGCGCAGAACCAAGCAAGGAACCGAGCAGAGCTATCTGCGCGTGCGGATCGACGATCCCGCCTGGCCGCAACCCATATGGGCGATCCTTTTGGAAGCAACGGATGACGGCGTCGTCCGGCTGGTCTGGCGTCGCGACAAGGCGGAGGGAGCCTGAGCCCATGAGCACGTCCGATCCGCTGAACACCGACATGGCATGGTCAGCACCAGTCAGGCAGCAGCCACACCTCATGGACTTTCCGATCCGCTCGGCGGAGAAGCTCCGTTTCGCCGACACCGACTGCAATGGGCACATCTCCAATGCGGTCTTCGCCGTCTGCTGCCAGAACGCGCGCATGGAGCTGCTTCACGACCCGCGCCGCGTGCCGCTGCCGATCGACGCCCAGTTCGTCATCGTGCGGTTCGAGATCGATTTCCTCGGCGAGATGCACTGGCCGGGCACGGTCGTAATCGGAACGCGCTGCGAGCATATCGGTCGCACCTCGCTCACCGTGGCGCAGGTGTTGTTTGCCGACGGGAGCTGCGCCGCCAGCGCCAGATCGACAGTCGCGCTCATGGATCGCGCGACGCGGCGAGCGACTCCACTGCCTCCCGAAACAATCTCCGCGCTCGAGGGCTTTTGTGCTGCACAGAACGGAATCCTGCAAACCTGCTGGTACGGGCGAGAGGAGTAGTCCGCATGGCAACTGCAATGGGACTGTCCCGCGATCCGTATTTCCATGTCTCCTATGGCTTCACCGTCGATCCGGACGACGAGCTGCCGCGCATCCTGAGCAGGCCAAAGGATCAGGACGATGAAGCAAACCATGGCTCGCGCACGTGGTATCTCATCGCCACGGTACTGCTGCCGTTCGCGACCGGCTACTATCTCGGTTATCTCTTTCGCACCATCAATGCGCTGATCTCCGGCGCGCTCGTCAGCGAGTTCGGGCTATCCGCCGCCGATCTTGGCGTTCTCACAGCCGCCCTGTTCCTGACCTTCGGCGCCATTCAACTTCCGCTCGGCGCATGGCTCGATCGCTTCGGACCGCGCCGCGTGCAAGCCGTTCTGCTTACCATCGCGGCAATCGGCGCTGCCGTCTTTGCCCATGCGGACACCCTTGCCGGACTGATCGTCGGGAGAGCGTTGATCGGTCTCGGCGTCGCCGGCGCACTCATGGCTGGCCTCAAGGCTCTCGTGCTGTGGTTCCCTGCCGAACGGATCGCACTCGCGAACGGCTGGCTCATTACGCTGGGCGCGCTCGGCGCCGTCACGGCGACAGCGCCGGCCGAGATGCTGATCGCGTCGATCGGATGGCGCGGCCTGTTCCTGCTCCTGGCGATCCTATCCGCAATCGCGGCACTTCTGATCCTGCGGTTCGTGCCGGAACGTCCCGCACGAGGACGAGGTGAAGCGATTTCTTCCGGAATGAGCATCCGAGCGATCTATCGGGATGCTCGGTTCTGGCGCATCGCACCACTCTCGGCGACCACGATTGGCTCAGCCTGGGCACTACAGAGCCTGTGGGCCGGGCCGTGGCTCGCTGAGGTCGAAGGGTTACCGCGCCACGACGTCGTCATGCACCTCCTGCTAATGGCGATCGCGCTGAGTGCGTCCGCGCTCATTCTCGGGACTGCTGGCGATCGGCTTCGCCGGCGCGGCGTTTCTCTTACTGCAACCTTCGGGTTTGCGACCGGCCTCGCCATGCTGGCGCAGCTCGCCCTGATCCTGCGCTGGCCAATTCCGGCCTGGCTTCCCTGGATCGCGATCGCTGGCATGGGGGCCGGCACTGTCTTGAGCTACGCTATCGTGACGGAGTTCTTCCCGAAATCAGCATCCGGTCGTGCCAACGGCGCGCTCAACCTTCTGCACATCGGCAGTGCGTTCGCAGTGCAGGTGGCCGTCGGCTTCATAGTCGAGCTCTGGCCCGTCGAAGCCGGCCGCCATCCGTCCATGGCGTATCAGATCGCACTCGGCATCAACCTCGCGCTGCAAGCTGCCGCGTTCCTATGGTTCCTGCGACCGCGGCGGCGTGCGGTCTTTGCCAAAAACCTGCCAGCCCATCCGATACATGCGCTCGCCGCGACGCTCGGCGTACCGTGCGCGGAAGCTGTTCCCTATCTTCGGGCACGTCAGGATTGGCGGTCCCGACAAGTGGTCGCACAGCGCCAGGTATCGGCGTGGCGTTCGACGGCACTGATGTCGGTCGTGATCATGGCTGCGATCGGATCGACACTTCTGTTCCCGGCATCGACCGCAACGACGACCTCGGACGCACAGCTCACATCTTACGAAAGTCGCACAGTGGTCGCGGCGCATATCCCGCCGGTAAACCTAATCGCACATCTGCTGCCCATCGATTCACAGTCCAGCCGCCACTCTTGGAACCGCCAGGGGCCTCCATGAGTCCGGACACGCCAGAGGACGCCGAACCAGAGGACGGTCACAAACCGTCGAACGACGCGGACACGAGCGGCCCTCGAGGTCCGAACGATCCCGTGGTCAGCGATGATTTTGGTCCAGAGATTCCAATCACCCAGGGCGAGCTGGATGCCATCCAAACCTATCTCGGATCGGTGCTGCGCAAGCTATTCTCGCCGAAAAAGCCGGATGAACGCCATGAGGATGTTTAGACACAATCACCAACTGGTTGTGTCATAGCACCCTTGTTCTGCCAGCATTCACGGTTAGCATTTGCTCCCCCGGTCCGACGAGCGCAAGGGAGTGAAGAAGCATGTTCGATCCTGCAGGAAAGCGCGATGTGCGGCGGCTCGGCGCCGGTCAATTTGACTGGTCCGCAACCCTGCCATCGACGCCGCGCGCCGCCATCTATCTGCGCGTCTCGACTGGCCGGCAAGCTGAGAACGATCTCTCTATCCCCGATCAGAAAGCCCAGACCGAGGCGTGGTGCAAGGCGCGCAGTTGGACCGTCGTTGCCGAGTACGTCGAGCCGGGTGCCTCGGCCACCGACGACAAGCGACCCGAGTTCCAGCGAATGGTCGAGCGGGCATGCGATGGCGAGAACGCCTTCGACGTCATTGTCGTACACTCGTTCTCGCGCTTCTTCCGCGACGCCTTCGGGCTCGAGTTCTACGTGCGCAAGCTTGCCAAGCACGGCGTCAGGCTGGTCTCGATCACCCAGGAGCTCGGTGACGACCCAGCTCAGGTGATGATGCGGCAGGTCATCGCCTTGTTCGACGAGTATCAGTCAAAGGAAAATGCCAAGCACGTGCTGCGTTCCATGAAGGAGAACGCGCGCCAGGGCTATTGGAATGGCAACCGTCCGCCATTCGGCTACACGGCCGTCGAGGTCGAACGGCGCGGAAACCGGGTCAAGAAGAAGCTCTCCATCGATCCCGTCGAAGCCGAGACGGTGCGATTGATCTTCCGCCTCTTCTTGGTGGGCGACGAGGATTGTGGCCCGATGGGCGTCAAGTCCATCGCCGTCTGGCTCAATGAGCATGGCTATCGCACGCGGGGCGGCTCCACCTGGGCGATTGGCCCGGTGCACGCCCTGCTAAGCAATCCCGTCTACAGCGGGCGAATGCGGTTCAATCGGCACGAGGCACGCAGCGGCCGGCGCAAGAGCGAAGCCGAGCAGGTATTTGCCGAGGTGCCGGCCATCATCGAACCGCAGGTATTTGAAAAGGTTCAGGGCTTCCTCAAGGAGCGTAATCCCCGCGTCACCCCTCCGCGGATGGTGAGCGGTCCCATCCTGCTCACGGGCCTTGCCGTGTGCGCCAGTTGCCAGGGCGCCATGACCCTGCGCACCGGCACGTCAAAGATCGGCAATGTGTACCGCTACTATTCCTGCTCGACCTGCGCCCGGCACGGCAAGTCGGTGTGCAAGGGGCGCTCGATCCGCATGGACAAGCTAGACACCATCGTGGTCGACCAGTTGGTCGATCGGCTGCTCGATCCGCCCCGCCTCACGGCCATGCTGTCCTCGCTCGGCAGCGAGCTGGCCGCCAAGGAGAAAGCCGTCAATACACGGATCGTCGCGCTGGAGCGCGAGGCTCATGAGGCCGGCGAACGGCTGCGCCGCCTCTACCAGGCGATCGAGGACGGCGTCGCCGAAATGGACGATATCCTCAAGGACCGCATCACGGCATTGAAGCTGGATCGAGACCGCCTTCAGGAAGCTTTGGCGCGCGCCAGAGTCGGCGCTCGCCCCTCGGTCGAGGTCAGCCCGATCGTCGTGGAGCAGTTCGGCGCGACCATGCGAGAGAACCTGACCACCGGCGAGGTCCCCTTCCGGAAAGCCTATCTCGGCTCACTTGTCGATCGGGTCGAGGTGGATGATCACGCCGTTCGCATCGTCGGCCGAAAAGACGTGCTGAAACAGGCAGTTCTGGCAAAAGGCGGTCCCATTCCTGGGGTTCGCAGTTTTGTTCGCAAATGGCGCCCCGTAGGGGAATCGAACCCCTGTTTTCAACGTGAGAGGCTGACGTCCTAACCCAGGGTCCGCAATCAAGGCCGTTCTGGCAGGAAGGGACGCCAGCGTGTTCGCGGGACGGCGCGCGGGCAAGCGGCTATAAACGCGACCGGAATGCCGGGTTATTGCCGCGCCGGCGGCGGATCGCGTGGAGAAGGTGCCCTTTGTCTGTTGGTGTTGTGATCGAGGAGCGTGGTGGCAGGCCGGTGCCGGTGCTCGCGCCGTCCGGGCGGCCGGTCGCCGAGATCGTCGCGGCTGTCCACGAGCACACCGTCGACCAAGGGCTCGCAGCGCTCGCCATCGATGGCCTGGATCGTGAGAGTCTCGAAACCGTGCTCGTCTACTGCGCGGAGCTGAAGTGCGAGGCGGACGATGCAACCTGTCCCGGCTGCAAACGGCGGACGGACGTGGATGGCATCGGATCGCTCGATGCGCTGGTTCGGCGCCACCGCGAGATCGTCATTGGCGATGGAGCAGTGCGGCTCGAGGGGCCTGGGGAGGCGGTGAGCGAAGCGGCTTCGCTCGAAACCCTCGCGCGTGACTGGGCTGGCGAGAGCATCTGGTTCTGGGCCCGCCGCGTCATCCGTAAGCTCCGTCATGGCATTCGCCGTGCGCACATCCGGGGTACGGCGTTCTCGGGTGGCGAGGCGCCGGCGGTGCTGCTGATGGAGCCGCAGCTCGCCGACAACATCGGCATGGTGGCGCGCGCCATGGCGAACACCGGCCTCGACGAGTTGCGCCTGATCGCGCCGCGGGACG